>MDTF01014152.1_pt1 | contig 13446 bp, 15 predicted proteins | sample 811191 | NCBI WGS metagenome assembly MDTF01 (sample SAMN05326649, study PRJNA326480) | marine metagenome | isolation source: seawater | place: Southern Ocean | collected 2011
ATTGAAAAGAAAAGGAACATTATACCTTACAAAGGTATTGTTTGAACCAATCCTGAATAATATGAAACCAAACGTGTGTGATGACGATCATAGATGACACCAACAGAAAGAAACATAGCACCAGATACAAATCCATGGGAAAGCATTTGAATAATGGAACCTTCAACACCGATAAGAGTTAGAGCAAACAGACCAACCAATGTAACACCCATATGAGCCACTGATGCCTAAGCAATAATACGCTTAATATCTGTTTGACGAATAGCCGTTAGAGAACAGTAAATAACAGCAATAATAGCCAATAGATATACTAGGGGTGTCCAAAACACTGTACCAAGAGGAAACAATGGTATAAGGACACGAATCATCCCATATGTACCCAATTTAAGAAGGATTGCTGCTAGAAAAACACTTCCTGCTGTAGGAGCCTCAACATGTGCTTCTGGAAGCCAAATGTGAAACGGTACCATAGGAACTTTAACGGAAAATGCAATGAAAAAGCCCAACCACAACAAAATTTGTCGATTCTCTTCGCAAACAAGTACTGAAAGAAGACGCAAGTCTGTTGTACCTGTATCTGACTAAAGCAGAGCAAATGAGAGTAGAAGAAAAACGGAACCAAAAAGCGTATACAAAAAGAAGAACTATGAAGCTCGTACTTTTCGTGCACGAGAACCAAAAATACCAATAAGGAAAAATATTGGTAGTAGCACTGCTTCAAAGCCAATATAAAACAATAGAAGGTCCAAAACAACAAAAACAAAGATAACTAGTGATTCCAATACCAAAAATGCTATCCAGTAAAGCTTAAGACTCGATTTATTCTCGCGCCCTCCTGGATTAAGCTCCCAGGAAGCGAGCAAGCAAATCGGTGTAAGAAGTGTTGTTAGAATAACAAAAAAGAGAGAAATTCCATCAACACCTATAACCAAGTTAATGTTAATACTAGAAAGCCAAGAGCTTTCTACAACAAACTGTTAATCTGCACTACTTGCATCAAAAAGAATCCAAAGCAACAAACTAACAACAAAAGTAATACCAGATGAAAATAGACCAACCCGGCGAATGCTTATTGTAGAATTTTCGCCAAGGAAAGAAATAATACTAGCCCCAACAAGAGGCAAACCAATCAAAGAAGACAATAGCATGAGAAAAGAAAAAGTTAAGATATAAGGGCCATAACTGGGAATTGAACCCAAAATTTTAGTTCCACAAACTAACGTGATAACCACTTCACCATTATCGCCAATTTATGGTAAATAAATACCAAATAAAGAATTATCTTTTGACGAAGCCTACCCCAAAAATGGTAGAGCAAGGATAAAAAGAAAAATTATAGAAGGATCAAAGAAACCAGCCTAAACTGTTGAAAGAGCCGTAAGGAAAAAGTAAAACAACAAACCAAGAATAAAACCAAGGGCTGCATGGTAAATTTCACCAGTTTGAGTTAGTGCAACATTACGAGAATGTTTATTCAAAAGTTGCGCAAAACCATATGGCCCAAACATCTCAATCAAACCTCGATCAACACCCAACTAAGTAAAGTGCCAACCAAAATGAAGAGACGGTTGAACAATTTATTCTGTCTAAACCTTATCAAAGTACCATTTACGGTTAAGAAAAGTTTACAACTGAATACCCAATGTAGAAGTTTTAAACTCAACTAGGAAACGTGAACAATTTCCTTAAAGATAAAAAGCTAGAACCGAGCTAGACAAAGCACAGATAACCGGAAAGAGCTTAATATACTGCGGAATAAATTCTGCTTCCGTAAAAAGCATGTGTGATGGATGGGTGTACAGAGAGTGCTGCCAAAAAGTTGTACCAAGACCAATAGCCAAATCTTTAGTAACTTAACCAAGAAAAATAGCACCAAAAGCCAAAATAAAAAGCGGTAGAGCTATTGCAATTGGTGCGTCGTGCGCACCTTCAATAACATTACGATGAGCTGAAGGTTTTACCAAAAAAGTAAGAAAAATCAGACGTGTTGACTAAAATGCTGTACAAGCTGCTGCCAAAGTTCCCAAAGCCCAAGCAAAATGACCTGGTAGTGTCTAAGAAGCAAAAGCAATTTCAAGAATAACATCCTTTGACTAAAACCCTGTCAAAAATGGGAATCCTATCAATGCCAATGAACCAATTAGAATCATACTATAAGTTAGAGGAAGGATTTTAACCAATCCACCTATACGACGCATATCCTGTTCATTACTCATTGCATGAATAACGGAACCTGCCGACATAAACAGCAAAGCTTTAAATGCTGCATGATTGGCTAGATGAAATACACCTACGGAATAACCGGATAGACCACACGCAAAGATTATGTAACCCAACTGTGAACATGTACTATATGCAATAACACGTTTAAGGTCATTTTGAACTAGTCCTGTTGCACCTGCGAATAGAGCTGTTATACCTCCAAAAACAGTTATAACTGCTAGTGATGTGGAAGAAAGCTCAAACAAAGAAGAGCATCGACAAATCAAGAAAACTCCTGAAATAACAAGAGTAGCAGCGTGAATAAGTGCTGATACTGGTGTTGGACCTTCCATTGCGTCTGGAAGCCAAGTGTGCAAACCCAACTGTGCACTTTTCCCTACCGCTCCTACAAAAAGCAATAGAGTAATTAGTGTAATAGAATCAAAGGTTTACCCAAAAAATACTATAGTAGCGTCTGCTGTTGGAGCTACGGCAAATAGTGTATCCTAATCCAGGCACTGATACTGCGCATAAACTGCTGCAATACCAAGAGCCAATCCCAAATCACCAATACGGTTAACTGTCATAGCTTTAATTGCAGCTTTGTTTGCTTGGATACGTGTAAACCAAAAGCCAATTAGCAAGAAAGAAGTAAGCCCAATACCTTCCCAACCAAGAAATATTTGAACCAAATTATCGGCCGTAACTAGAATAACTATAAAAAAGGTAAATAGCGACAACTACGACATAAATCGAGGTCGATGTGGGTCTTCTGACATATAACCAATGGACTAAAGGTGTACCAAAGATGAAACACCTGAAACCACACAAATAACTGAAATACTCAAGGGATCAAACAAAAAGCCCCAGTTAATTTCGAACAAGCCACATGTAATCCAATCACCAAGTTTAATAACAACAGAATTACCTGCTAGACCTACATTCATAAAACAACTAAAAGCTGTGAAAAATGTTAGACCAACTAGTGATGTTGTGAGGTAAGCGGCATTTTGAGCGCCAATTTAACGGCCACCTAGTCCTGCAATAAGAGCAGATGCTAGTGGAAGAAAAGGAATCAACAAATACATTTTAAAATAATATACAAATAAAAAAGTAGAAAAAAAGGGCTGTGAGAGATTCGAACTCTCGATTCATAAAATGAACTTCAGTTTTCAAGACTGACGCCTTCGACCAACTCAGCCAACAACCCAGTAAATTTTTGATCATACGAATACGACGACACGTTTGAGCATTTGTTTTTGTACGTTGTCCACGCGCGGGTAGACCATTGGAAAGACGAATACCTCGGTAGTGCTTAATCTTTACCAATTTACGAACATCTGCAAGTACTTTACGTTTTAGTGAAGACTCAAACAAAAAATCTTTTTGATCTTATACAAAATTTTCTATACGTTTTCGTTGACCTTATGTTATATCTTGAAACAATGTAGTAGGTAGAACTCCAACAAATTTACAAATATCTTTTGCTTTTGCAGGCCCGATACCTTTAATCGATGAAAGAACCCGAAAAATATTAAGATGCGTAGAAACAGGTATATTAAGAAAAGATGCTTAGTTCATAAGAGAGTTTATAATTAAAAATAGGCGATACAGGGATCGAACCTGTAACTTGCCGGTTAAAAGCCGAATACTCTAACCAATTGAGTTAATCGCCCTAAAATCTTCCTAAAGGATTCGAACCTTTGACCTACTCGTTAACAGCGAGTCGCTGACTAACCACTGAGCTAAGGAAGAATATAATCCTATTTTTGGTTTAGGTGTTCCTTATTTAGAACGCCCTTTTTTACGAGTTGCAAGACCAATAAGATCTTACGAACCACGAACTACACGGTAACGAACTCCGGGTAGATCTGCTGAACGACCACCACGAACCAGAACCAACGAATGTTCCTGAAGATTGTGTGTTTCTCCTCCAACGGCTGCTGTAATATCATTACCGTTGAAAAGTCGAACACGAACAACTTTACGATTAGCAGAGTTCGGTTTTTTTGGAGATTGTGTTTGAACTTTAAGACAAACACCCCGTTGAAAAGGATTACCTTTCAAAGCCGGGGCTTTTTTCAAGAGCTTTCGCTTTTTTCGAGATTGACGTACCAATTGGTTCAAAGTAGACATATAAAAATAAATAATAAATAAATACCAACGTATATAAGCAAATGGACGACCTTATTTCAATGTCCGCAATGTTTCTTGCCGATCTTGAACTAGTGGGCCAGTGCCTCGAAGTGTTTGAACAATATGAAAGGATAGACGTTCACCGAATGACAACGATCCTTTTGATTGTTTAGCAATCTTTATAAGCTTATGCAAGACGAGGCCTTCTTGACGTTCTTTAGTAATAGGAAAAGGCACACTCAGAAAGTTTCGACCCCGTCGTCGCTTCTTTGTTTCCAAAGGCAATACTATAGAGTTAACAACCAGTGAAAGCGCGAGTGCTGGATTTGAAAAGCCAGAAAGAATCAAACTCTTATAAAGATCTTTACGAACTTTAATAGGGTTTTGACCATGTTTAACCAGAAGGCTATAAAAACGATTATCAAGCATTATATATAATTTATTTTTGGATGAAGGACGATAGCCTGATTGTCGGTCCAAAGAAACCAAAAAGACCGAATTATCGGCATCTCGGGACCGTTGTTGAGCTACAGATTGTTTTTTAACGTCATGTCGTGTCTGCAGTGTCAAAACAATCGAACCAACCAACGCAATCAACAAAATAAAACCTGCTATAAGGAAGAGAATAAAACCCTTAGTCTACAAAATTTGACCAAGAACTTCTAGTGTATTCAACCAATCAAATAGATTAGACCAACCATATGCTTGGAAGGAAGACAAAGAATTTGGAACATCCCCCGTATAAGACAAAAATGATGAAAAACAAAATAGAGTAAGGAGAACAATCCCTGAACCTACAAGAGTAAGGCTCTTTCGTTCTTTTCCTCGCGACTCTAGATTAATATTTAGTATCATAACAACAAAAAGAAACAAAATGGCAATAGCCCCAACTTAAACAATCAAGACTATTAGACCAAGAAATTCTGCTCCTATTGCCAAGAGAAGAACGGCACCGCTACAAAAAGAAAGAACGAGCCAAAGAACAGAATGCACTGGATTACGCAACAAAATAACAGCAAATGCTGAAGCGACACAAATAAACGCACTAATACTAATCAAAGAACCAGCCATAATAAATATAAATAAAAAGTAATTAAGGAAAAAGTTATCAAAACGACTGGACTCGAACCAGCAACTATTCGCTCCCAAAGCGAACATGCTACCAAATTGCATCACGTTTTGATTGACGCCGTATAATAGGAAAAGTACCAATGAAATACGGTGAGCGGTAATCAATAGGAAAGAAGGGTCAACTATCAAGAAAGCCAAGAAAAATGTACCAAAAGATAGAATGTATGATTGTTAGAAAGTTATTGAAATCCCTCCAACTTTTTCATCAAAACTCAAGTATGATCCGACACTTTTTGGCAATGATTCAAACCAAATGATTTTACTCCATCGCAAATAGTTAAACGTACCAATAACACTAGTTAGAACCCCAATAAATGCTAGAATGTATATCGAACTGTCCATAGCGGACAAGAAAATAAGCTACTTAGCATAAAAACCTGCCAATGGTGGAATACCAGCCATTGAAAGCAAACCAACAGAAAGAGTAATACCCAAAGCACGTTGTGAGCTTCCTAGGCCAACCAATTCTGAAATATACAAAGTTTTTTGAGACGAAAATGAAGACAAACATAGCAATACCGTCCAAACTACCAAAGAAGTCACAACCTAAACAAAAGTATAAATAAGAATAGCTTGAACCCCTGAAACACTAGAACATGTGAAACCAATAAGTAGATAACCTACATGACCAATTGCCGAGTAAGCCAAAAAGCGTTTAAAACCACGTTGGTTATAAGCAGCCAAGGCTCCGAACAGTATTGAACCAGCAGATATAACAAAAATAACAGGAAGCCAGTAACTAAAAAGTTCCTAAAAAGGACCAAATACAAGGCGAGAAATCAATCCTACAACAGCTAGTTTTGGTACTGTAGCAAAAAAGAGACCTGTTACTGTTGGTGAACCTTCTTAAACGTCTGGAACCCAAGAGTGAAATGGGAACGCTTATATTTTGAAAAAAAGACCTGATATCAAAAAAACAACACCAGGAATAATACCAAGAACTAGCTGATCCAATGGATAACTTCCCAAATCTACAAGTAGAAGCCCAAGAGCATCAAATTGCAATGTTCCTGTGAATCCTTAAAGAATCACAACACCAAACAAATAAAAACCAGAACTCAACGCGCCTAGAATAAAATATTTTAGACCAGCTTCAGCGGAAAAAGCTGAAGATCGACAAAAAGAAGCTAGAACATAAAGAACTAGTGACTGTAGTTCAAGCGCCAGCTAAAGTGCCAACATGTTTGAAGAACAAACAAGCAAAAGTATACCCAAAATTGAAAAAAGGATCAAAAGCGTTTATTCAAAAGAGTTAATCTTGTCTTGACGTAGGGAATTTTGCATTGTTGCTAGAGACCCAACGGCTATAACCAAGATACCAATTTTCAATATTTAAACAAAGTCGTTTGCTACAAACAAACCCTAAAAGAGATTCTTCGTTACACCAGACTGTATTTAAGGTGAAAATAGGAAAATTATCAAAGTTATAAAAGCTGTTTAAATCGACAATGAACAAACAACATCACGAAAAATTGGTGTATTACCTTCAACTGAAGGCGTTTAAACACACGCCCCAAAAACCAAAAGACTAGACAATGAAAGAGCCAAAAAAACTTCTGGTAGTAGAAACAAAAAGTCTATACCTATAACATCTGCGTCAAATATAGAAGTGGTTCCATTAAAATAAACCATGAAAATTTTATAAAATAAGAGTGAAAAACCTCAAGTAAAACGATAAAATAATCCTCGAGACACAAGATAACGTCCTTGGATAGATCCAACAGTATTAGCTAGAGAATTTATTTTAGATTTGTCTCCTGACCGAAGTACAGCTGACTGTGCTGTAACAGCTTCTTCAACGCAAGCGTTTAGACCAGAGATTGATTTGTCTAGAGCAGAAATTACAAGATTTTCTGATCCAGTAATAACTGACGACTGTGCGTCAGATTGACCAGACGCTATACCCTGACCAGCAGAAACTTTTTTTGAACGAGTTTGAATAATTTTATGTAGCATAGGTACGAAATGACCAGACACAAAAGCATAAAAAGACATAAAAATAATAGCCAACCAAAAAACTTGGCTGGGAAATGTTACGAGATCCAACTGAGGCATTGTTATTAATTTAAAAGACTAAAAAAGATAGAACTGAAGACTTAATAATTTTAGAGGGTTGTACTCGCGTTACGATACGTGTACGAATACCCAATTTTTATTGAGCTTTTTTCAAAGCAGAAACACCATTTGAAATAGGCATGTTAGAAAGCTGTTAAATAAGATCACCGCACCGAATGCGGGCCACAAATGTAGAAATGCTTCCACGACCTTTACCCATACGAACTTCTGACGGTTTTTTAGTCAGACCTGTATGAGGAAATGCCATCAAATGGATTTTAGCTTTACGAGTCAAAGTTTGCTGTATAACCCGTTTAATAGACCAAAGAACGCTTGAAGAAAGTTTAGTATTTTCGCATGCTTGAAGACCAACAACGCAGTTATACTTAAGTGATACTGGTTGAGTTACTCCCCGAATACGACCTTTACGAAACTTTGTAAACGAGTTTTGTTTTAGTTGAGGGCGTATAAACATATAAACATGAAAAATTATAAAAACTTAGGATAGCACAACCAGACTTTAAGCCCAGAGCGCCCACCTTTTGTAGGATAAGCTTTATATCGGTAGTCAATAAGAACGTCGATGTTACTCAATGATACAGCACCTAGACGCAAACTATAACGTTGAGAGCGATCGTTAGAAATATTATAACGTCCTTTTACCTGAATACCTATCCCTTGAACACGTCGAAACTTTTCAGAGTTTGACCAAACCGTGCGAAAAGCTATGTCCAACCAATCGAAGATAACTCGATGATTAGGTGCTTTTTGTACAAGTTTCAGAAATGTTAGTGAAAAAAGACCGGCGACGGGAAGTTGTGTTATCAAACAAACTGAACGTAGAAGATCAGAAGTAAGAAAAAGCAATCCTGTACCCAGCTTTTTACCTTTAAGGCTATCCTGCGCTGAATTTTCCAACAAAGCCATAGTTGGATGTTGGAACAACCCATCCAGAAAAGTAAAGCGTATTACAATTTTACGATTACCAATATAAGGCTTCAATTTAGATGCAATTTCTTCTAGATCTTTATCCAAAAAAGAAGAACTAACTGAAGGTGTGTTAAACCCACTTTTACCTTGCGCAGAGGATTTAGTCAAAACCTCACAAACCAAAACGGCCTGTTTACCAGGAAATGTAAGCTCTATACGGTTAACCAACAGATTTTGGCTATCCAGAGCTTTTTCTAGGTCGAGGAAGAGACCACAACAATATTACAAGTGATCGCGCCCAACCTAATCACCATAACGCAAATATTTTCGAGACTATATACCATCCCAAGCATTAGAAGCGTAATTTGGATTTTTCAGACGATTTCCTGAACGGAAACCTAGAGGATGAACTTTTTGACCCATAGATAAAATTGTAAAATAAAAGGAATACTTATAAAAGATAATCGCTTATTAGTTGATTTCGCAGCGGTTTTTCGATTGTTTACGTTGAGAATCCGAGCGTTAACGAACGAACCTAGCTTATAGCCTACTATTTCTTTTTTAATAAAAATTGGTACAAACTTTTGCCCATTGTAGACGTGAAAAGTTTCTCCGACATAATCTGGAAGAATAGTTGAAGCCGATTCACGTGTACGGATCTCTGTTACGTTATTTTTTGTTTTTTTGCTCTGCAAAGACTCGTACTGATTTAGTTCATCAGAACTAAGACTAGCTTTTTATGCTTGTAGACGCTCCCAAGAGTTTTTTAGCCCCGGTCCAGTTTAAACATTTGAATACATAAAACAATTAGAAAACTTTATAAGAGAAGGATTTTAATTTTTGGGCAAAGAAGGATTCGAACCTACGATCTGTTACGAAGATGCTTTAAAGGCATCCGCTTTTAACCACTCGGCCATTTGCCCACTAAAAATAAATAAGGATTACAACATTTGTTCTCTTTTTGAGATATTTTATGTCGTTAAACAGTTTACGATAAAGTCTTTAAGATCTTTGGTAACTTTATTCAACGAAGCAATCCTATTTATTATTGTCATAGTTGGATTCGAACCAACGACTTCGCCATTATCAGCAGCGCACTCTAACCAACTGAGTTATATGACACGAACAAGAGCTAGCGGAGTCGAACCGCTATTAACAGTTTTGGAAACTGTAGTAATAAGCCGTTATACGAAGCCCTTTTTTAAATAAGTCCCAAACCTTTGCTACATCCCAATTACGTATAGATTGAGACGCAGAAACAGTATCCGCAATTACGCGTTTATGATTTTCATCATAAAAGACTTCAACATAACCGTTCAAAGGAAAATCTTTTCGAAGAGGAAAACCTTCAAATCCTTAGTCAGTTAGAATTCGACGCAGATTTGGATGGTTAGAAAAAATAACCCCAAACATGTCAAAGATTTCACGTTCAAACCAATTTGCACTACTAAATACAGAGCTAATTGATGGGATACTTGAAAGTTCGTTAGCCGCTACTTCAATCTGAAGGCGAATTCCTTAATCTGTACTAAGAAATTGATATACAATCAAAAAACGATCTTGACGATTTGGTTAATCAACACCAGCAATGTCACACAGATTTTTAAAACGACAGCAGCTGAAATCACGAAAGAATTTTACCACAAAAAGAAGATCACTTGGATCTAGAACCACACAACGAACACCCCCCGAAAAAGTTTCGAGAGAAATTCGTTTACGGTCTTAATTTAGACAAGAGATAATAAAATCTTGCCAAAAACTTACGATAATAGGGAATTCTTGCTGACTTTTGGTAATAGTAGGTGAAACCATGTAAAATAAAATAATTTTCCGTAGAACGCAAAACAAGCTTGTGGGTTGAAAAGCCAAGCCAAAGTAAGTTCTGAAGCTTTAGGTTAACGCAAGATCACAATAGACAATGCTTTTGTTTGAGAAAATGCTATGAAGTCTTCGTGCCATTGAGACCGTGCTTGTGAAAAAGAGACATGTTTACCTCCCTTGGTGCTCAAGCCTGCAAACGATGGATCAATAGAGACGATGTCTCCTGGCACAAGAATAAGACTTGACCGACGAACTTTTTTGTTGTTAACCAAAACAGCACCACTTGCAAGAAGTTGGCGTGCTTGAAATGGTGAAACAACTAGACCTGAAGTTACTAGAATCGTTGCTAGCTGTATATTTATCTAAATAAAAAAGTTGGTGTATTTACCACCAGACTGATATTTAAAATTGTTAACAATGCTTTTAAAACGCTTTTCAGGAATTAGACCCTAAGCCGCTTTAGCCGCTTGTTTTGCACGCAAACGTATTCCTTATTCACGCCGAAGTGGTGCCAAAAAACGAAGTGACTTGGGCAACGTATTGATAACTTCAAAAGCAGCCTCAGGGCTTTTTTCAAATTTGAACGGAAAGCTGTTACCAAAATCCGAGCCATTTTTATCAGTAGCCCACGACCATTTGTTTTTGTTACCTTTAAATGAAATCCCTTAAAGGTTTTGTTTTGCTTGATAGACAGCTTTCCAATGTTTTCGATAAGTAGGAGCCATTATAAAATAAAATACTAAACGGAGCAATAGACAATATTTTAGTAAAACCTATACGACGGAAATATTGTCGCGAAAAAGGTGTTGAAATACGAGTACCAAGAGGCTCACCTTGTTTACTTACAAGGATACCGTTATTGGACTCAATAGAGCGAACTTTTGTGCCATCCAGATAGCTTTAACCAAAACGGCTATTTACAATCTGGAGTCGTGCCAAGCTTCCTTTAGAAAATTTACTAGCGGTTGCTCGAACACGTTGAATGACACAAGTAACTGTGTCACCCACTTTTGCGGATTTACCTGAATCTATAATAATATAGACTTGCTTTACGCCGGTGTTATCGACAATCTTAACGTTACTTCGTGTAATCAACATGTATAAAAAGTGAAAGTAGTATAATAAACGTGCGGCGAGAGGAATCGAACCTCTAAGATTCGGAACATGAGCCCGATAAGGGAACCATCCCTTAACACCGCGTTGCTTTTAAAAAGCTGTTAAAAACCTTTTATGAAAAATTAGTACGAATAAGCACAAAAATGTACATTTCGCCTATCAACATTCTGGTCTTGAATGTTTCAAAAAATCGTAAAGGAGGCTTCTCGCTTAGTTGCTTTCAGCTGATTATCCTTTCAAGCGTGGCTACCGGGCAACTGTTTGCGCACAAACAACCCAAACACTAGAGGCTTGCCAATCTTTATCCTTGCGTACACAAGATTGGTTCTTTATTCTTTTTTTAACCTAGAAGATAGAAACCAAACTGACTCACGTCGTTCTGAACCCAACTCGCGTACCTTTTAAACCGACGAACAGTCGGACCCTTGCAAGCTTCTGCACCTGCAGGATAAGACGGGTCGACATCGAGGTAGCAAACACTTTCGTCGATAAGAACTCTAAGAAAGTATTACTCTGTTATCCCTGGAGTACCTTTTATCCATTGTGCGACGCCTCTTCCTTAAGAATGCGTCGGATCACTAAGTTCCAGTAATTCTAAGAATTACTGCCTGATTGCGTTGTCACGCGTTCAGTCAGTCGCACATATGCCTTTAAACGTATAACGCCATTGATCTAAGCGTTAAGTCCAACTTTAATTGCCTTCGATGCTCTCTTGAAGGCCTTCGCCCCAAATAAACTAGCAACCACCCACTGTCTTGCTTTGCAATAAGTCACAAGATAGCTTAAAGGACGGTTTTTCAATTGATGGTAAAACCTCCCGCCTATTACTACACAATAAGCCTCTCGTGACAATGGGAAGATCTAGTAAAGGTTCCAGGGTCTTCTCGTCTACCTAGATTTAAACCGCATCCTCACGGTTATTTCAATTTCACTGGAATTAGGCCGGAAACAGTAAAAAAGTTGTTACCCTATTCATGCAGGACCATAATTAGTGGCCAAGGCATTTTGCTACCTTAGAACAGTCAAGGTTACTGCTGCCGTTTGCTTAGGGTTAGCCTAAAAGCAAAAACTTTTATGGTTTGACGACTAAGCACCGGGCAAGGGTCAGTCCACATACATCATCTATTCGATTTAGCGTAGACCTGTGTTTTTGTTAAACAGTCACTTTTTCCTATTGATTGAACCTTATTAATATACAAAACTTGAGTAATATTCACATTAATAAGGCGTGTTTATCCCGAAGTTACACACGTAATTTGCCGAGTTCTTTCGACCTAATTGTTCCAACGCTTTGACAATTCACTTGCCTATCCACCTGTGTCGGATTAAGGTGTAGTATATACATAAAGTTATTTCTAGGGCATTTTCTTCTTTCTTATTATATCAAGAAGAAAACACCGTCACTTTTTGCTACCTTTCGAAATAAAACTTTCGCTTTTTTCTTAAGGGCTACTAACCCTGCCACGTAAAACGTTTTGACAGGAACCTTTGGATTTTAAGCGACCCTTATTTTAAAGGGTTTTTCGTTACTCATGCCAGCATTCTCACTTCACATTTGTCCAAACTTTCTTACGAAAATTCTTCTCACAAATAGTTGAACGCTCCGTTACCACGACTTAATATTATAAAATAAAAGCCATCAGTTTCTTCGGTATTATACTTAAGACTCGTACATCTTCAGCGCAAAAGTCTTAGGTTCGCGAGTTGTTACACACTCTTAATCGGATGGCAACTTCCAAGCCTACCGACGAACTGTCGACAGATTTTAACAACTTTTCCCACTAAGTTGAGATTTAGAGACCTTATAAAACTGTCTGGGCTGTTTCCCTCTTGACAACAGATCTTCGCACCTGCTGTCTAACTGTTAATGTTTTCCCGAAAAGGGTTTGTTATTGGTATTATAAGTTTATTAAACATCAGTAAGTGCCATACCCCATCAGTTTAAAATAGCTTTACCACCAAAAACATACATTAACGCAGAACTAAAATTCTTTTCACGGAGAACGAGCTATCACCAAGTTTGATTAGCCTTTCACCCCTAAGCGCAACTCCTCC
>MDTF01012574.1_pt1 | contig 13444 bp, 12 predicted proteins | sample 811191 | NCBI WGS metagenome assembly MDTF01 (sample SAMN05326649, study PRJNA326480) | marine metagenome | isolation source: seawater | place: Southern Ocean | collected 2011
AAAAAAAAAAAAACAAAAAAATTTATTAAAAGAGAGTGGAAAAAAAAAAATAAAAAAGAAGGTGGTGGAACTTCTTATGTCTTAAGTGACGGTGAATTATTTGACAAAGTTGGAATAAACCAATCAACTGTCTCTGGTCAATTTGAAAAAACTTTTAGATCTAAAGTTTTAGGAGCAGAAAAAAATGGAAAATATTGGGCTTCAGGAATTTCTATAGTTGCTCATATGAAAAATCCTAAAATCCCAGCGTTTCATTTCAATACAAGATTTATTACTACTTCAAAGGAATGGTTTGGCGGAGGTATGGATGTAACACCAAGTTTTAAAGATAAAGAAGAAGAAAAAGATGTTCATCAAAAACTAAGAGAAATATGTTTGTCTAATTATAAAGATTACAATAAATATAAAAAATGGTGTGACAATTATTTTTATTTACCACATAGAAAAGAACCACGTGGAATAGGGGGAATATTTTTTGATTATGAAACTAAAGATTGGGAAAAAAATTTTAAATTTATACAAGAGCTTGGTATTGGCTTTGTAAGTATAACAAAACAAATAATTATGGCTAAAAAAAAATTAAAATGGAATGAAAAAGACAAAGAACAGCAACTATACAAAAGAGGTAGATATGTTGAATTTAATCTTTTGTATGATAGAGGTACAAAGTTTGGATTAAATTCAGGTGGTGACATTGACTCAATTTTGATGTCTTTACCTCCTAAAGCAAAATGGAAATAAAATGAATAAAGAACCAATAACAGTTGAAGGTTTAGAAAAACTCAAATTAGAACTTGATCAACTAAAAAATATTAAGAGACCACAAATTGTTGCTGCAATTGCTGAGGCTAGATCTCATGGCGACTTAAAAGAAAATGCTGAGTATCATGCAGCGAAAGAACAACAGGCTCAGATGGAGAGCAGAGTCATTGAAATAAATGATACTATTGCCAGGGCAAATGTTATTGATATTAAAAAAATTGAAAATAATGGTAATGTAATTTTTGGATCAACGGTAACTGTTAAAGATCTGGAAGTAGATAAAAAAAAGACATACAAAATTGTAGGCAAAGATGAGGCTGACATCTCAAAAAATTTAATCTACTTTAAATCACCTATAGGCAAAGAACTGATAGGTAAGAGCAATGAAGATATGGTGATTGTCAAAACACCTTCGGGAGAAAAGACTTTTGAAATTTTAGATATTAAGTATATTTAATTTTTTTACTTTCTCGATGATAGAAATTGCTACTTTAGACTTTAAATAAAAATCATTTTCAACCCACTGCTTTTCTAGTTCTTTAAGCGCAAAACCAATTTTCTTACCATCTACTAGACCTTGATCCATAACGTACTGACCGTTGAATGGAAAATTTGGCATTTTGAATTTATCAATATCCTTAATTATCTTTTTTAGAAAATGAAGTGAAAATTTTTTTTCTGAGCAAGATATAAAGGTTACTAAATTTTTAATATTTATTCTTCCAATTTTATAAATATTTTTTTTTAAATCATTTTTTAAATAATTTTTTTCCTCTTTGTATTCTAAATAGTTATTTGCAATAAAGCTTAAATCTTTTTTTAGTTTATTTGAAACTTTATATTTGTGACAGAAGTATTCATAATTGTCTTTTTGATCTATCAACAATAAAGAAAAAATTGCTTCAGGTGTTTGAGATACAATATTTTCTTTTAACAAATAGGTAAAATTCTCAATTCTATCTAGATATTTGAATTCAGGAAAAATAACAGAAAAAATATTTTTGATATCTTTGTTTTCTAGAATATTATTAACGTTTTTTAATTTAAATATTTTGTAGAGTTCACTTAAAATTCGCTCTTTAGAAAGATTTTTAATTCCATTAAGATTAAGTTTAATAGACTCTATGGTTTTAGAGTCAGAATCTTTGCAGCTATAGTCAATTGAAAATCTTATAAATCTAATTATTCTTAAATAATCTTCTTCTATTCTTAGAGCTGGTTCTCCAATAAATTTTACTATTTTTTTCTTTAAATCATATATACCATTTTGTGGGTCATATATTTTTCCTTTTCTGTCCATGTAAATTGCATTAATACTAAAATCTCTTCGTTCAGAGTCTTGTTGCCAATCATCTGTGTATAAGACTTCCGCATGTCTACCGTCTGTTTTGATATCTTTTCTTAATGTTGTTATCTCAAATTTACTTGAATTTATAACGGCTGTTACAGAACCATGGTCTGTTCCGGTATCTACAATTTTAAAATTAGAATTCTCAAACTTTTTTTTTATTTCATCAGGCGAGAAAATTGAAGCTATGTCGATGTCATCAATATCTTCATTGGTTAAAAATTTTCTTACACAGCCACCAACAAACATAGCTACCTGGGTATTTTTCTTCTTATCTTTTTCTAAGATATAAAATAATTTTTTTATTTCTTTTGATTTGTAAAAGGGAAAAAATATTTTTTTTATCCTATTAAAAAAAGTTGTATTTTTTGATAATTTTTCCATATTTTGGCTGGGGCACTAGGATTCGAACCTAGGATGGCGGTATCAAAAACCGCTGCCTTACCGCTTGGCTATGCCCCAATATTATCGGTTTGATATACCATAAATACAAACAATTAAATAGATTTTGTAAGTACACACCAATAATTAGGAAATTTCTTCTTTAAAACCTTAGTTGCTAAACTGGCTGATTTTCTAGTAGAAAATGTTCCAAAACAAACAGAGCCAGAGCCTGTCATTCTGGAAAATAAACAATTTTTTTGAAGTTTAATTAAATTTAAAATTCTTTGAATTTTCTTGTGTTTTTTTAAGACAATTTTCTGCAAATCATTGTCTTCTTTAATTAAAAAATTTTTATACCTATCTTTAGAAAGTATTTTTGACGGGTCTATTTTAAGTGGAGAATTAAATTTTTTTACCTTAGAGTAAACTTTTTTTGTAGAGCTTTTAATATTAGGATAAATTAATAAAAAATAAAATTTATATTTTTTTTTAAATATTTTTATTTTTTGTAAACTTTCTTGAAAAGAATGATTAGTAGAAAATAATCTTAGATCTGATCCTATCTTATTTTCAAATATTTCTAATAATTTTGGGCTTATTTTTTTTTTTATAAAATACTTTATTATAGTCGCAGAATTACCAGTGCCTCCGCCAAGGCCAGCATATACCGGTATTCTTTTGTTTATAACAATCTTATATTTGTTATTTTGGCTTATAAGATTATGGCCTCTTAAAAGAGACAAGGTGCTAGTTATTGTATTATTTTTACTATTAATATTTTTTTTAAAAAACCCAGTAAAGAAAACTTCATCTTTATTTTTTGATATCTTTTTAATACTTATTTTATCATGCAAATCTAATAGCATTGTTGTGGACTGTATATCATGAAGTCCATTATTTTTTTTTCCTAAAACTTTCAAAAATAGATTGATTTTACAATAGGACTTGAGCATTTCTTAATTAATTTTAAGCCCAAATAATAATTTTTGCGCAATTTGTTTTTTTAATTTTTTTTCTGTTTTTTCTAATTTTAAAACATAATTCCAATAATACCTTGCTTGTAATGTCTTGTTGTTCATCCAAAGTGAGTCAGCATAATGATCGTTGATTACCGGATCGGATGCCATGTATTGAACTGCTAATTCTAGATTTTGTTTCGCTTCTTTGTAATTTTTTACTTTAAATAAAGCCCAACCAAGCGAATCAATAATATATCCGTCATTAGGTTTTAATCTATTTGCTTTTCTGAGCATACTTAAAGATTTTTTAATATTGATTCCTTTCTCTATCCAAGAATAAGCTAAATAATTAATCACATAGGCATCATTAGGTGAGGCATCCAATGATTCAAGCAAATCAGTTTCGGCCCTGCTCCATTGATCAGTTCTTTCGTAAGCAACGCCTCTACTTTCCAGCGCTTTTGGATAAAGAATATTTTTTTTCTCAATTAAACTTATTACCTGGGAATAATATTTGATCGATTCCTTATATTTTTCAATATTTTTTAAAAATTCTGCGTAATCAAATATTTCATAAGTTGTTGGACTCACTTTTTCCACAAAAGCTTTTTTTAAACTTTTTGCTGCATCTTTCTTTTTACCTTGTTCAATAAGAATTGATGCAATTCGTTTAGAGGCGTGCCAGCTATAAACTGCTCCTTTTTTTTTTATTTCGATATAAATTTTTTTTGCCTCTTTGTAGTCTCGAATAATAAAAAGATTTTCTGCGTATAAGGTGTCGAATGAAACAAAATTTGGATTTAAATATTTCGCTAAGTTTAGATAAAAATTAGACATTATGTAATTATTTTGTGTAGCGAGTGCATTTGAGGTTATGTAAAATATTTCCGCAATTACGTCTACAGGATTTTTGCAGTTAAATTTATTATTGAATATTTTTTTTTCGAGATCTAGTTTTAATTGATTTATTGTTAAATTCTCAGGAAACTTCTCAAGTGCAGATTCGATAACTTTTTTTGCTTTTTCTTCTTTTCTTTTTGAAATTAAATAATTTGAGTAAAAAAAATTATACCTTGAGTAATTATTGTTTGATCTTGTTGTTAGTTTTTGAAACATTTCGTCAGTCTTTGGTGAGTCAAAGTAGCAGTGGGCAAAAGTTTTTTGTATATATCTTATGTCTTCAAATCTTTTAGGAATACCATTTATAAGACTAAGTCCTGAATTCAGATCGGGAATATTTTTAAAATTAATCCAGGCATTTAAAGATACAGATAATAAATTTTGAATTGAACTTGGCTGATTTTTATTTTCTAATTTTTTTAAATAAAATAAAGCATTCTTAAAATCTTTATCCTCAAGGTAATAAACTGCACTTATTAAATTGCTCTCAAAATTATCAATTTTTTTTTTTTCTAATTTTTTTGTGTATTTGGCTGCATCTTTAAATTTATTAAGAGCTATTAAAGAATATTGATAGTATTGAGAATAAACATAATGACTATCTTCTAAATTATTAAGTGTCTTCAAGTATGAGTAAGATTTTTCATAGTGATTACTGTTTATAGACAAAATGCCTGAAAAATAACTAGAGATATCTTGTGCGTTAGAAAATTTATCTAAATTTTTAGCTAAAGAAATATTAAATGTGTGTAAAAATAAAAAAAGGTAGATTATTAACTTGAATTGAGCTTTTAAGTTTTTCATAATTATTTAAATGACAAAAAAAATTAATACAAAAATAGTAAAACTAATTAAATATTATAGTCTAATCAATCATAACCTAATATACGAGAATGAAGCTATAAATAGATATAAAATTAATAGTAATTTGGCTATCAAGGGTCCTAAGGGTAAAAAACTTCAAGAACTAAAAGATTCGATAGGCAGAATTAACAACTGTGAACTTAAAAAAAACTCAACTAACATAGTTTTTTCTGACGGAAATCCTGATGCAAAAATTATGATTATTGGAGAAGGTCCAGGTGCTAATGAGGATTTAGAAGGCGTTCCGTTTATTGGCAGGACGGGAGATTTGTTAGATAAAATGTTGTTGTCAATTAACTTAGATAGAAATAGTGTTTATATTTCTAATGTAGTTAATTTCAGGCCACCTGAAAATAGAAATCCAACTAATGAAGAGATTATTCGTTACCTTCCCTACTTGATTAAACATATAGAAATTATAAACCCGAAAATTTTAATTCTTTTAGGGAGTGCTGCAATGAATGCGATTATTGGTAGTCAAAAAGTCATATCTGATGTTAGAGGTAAGTGGATTGAAAAAGAAATAGGACATTGTAGTACTTCAATAATTGTATCTTTTCATCCTGCTTTTTTAATGAGACAACCTGAACAAAAAAAAATGTCATGGATAGATCTTAAAATGATAAAAAAAAAAATTTTAGATCAAAAAATTAAAATTGAAAGATAACTTAATAATCGCTGGTGTAGATGAGGTAGGTAGAGGCTGCTTGGCAGGGCCTGTTGTCTCAGCTGCAGTTATACTTAATGATAAGATAGATCTAAAATTGATTAAAGATTCTAAAAAAATAAATTTCCCTAATAGATTGAAAATAGCAGAATTTATTAAGCAGAACTCTTATTACGCAATTGGTATGGCTTCTGTAGAAGAAATATTTAAAATTAATATTTTACAAGCTACATTACTTTCAATGAAAAGAGCTATTGATAAACTTGAAAAAAAACCTAATCAAGTCCTGATAGATGGTCCCTTTGCTCCAAAAGGACTAAAGAATTACAAAACAATTATTAAAGGAGATGAAAAAATTAAGTCTATTGGTGCCGCCTCAATTATCGCAAAAACATATAGAGACTTACTTATGGTTAAATTGTCAGAAAAGTTTACTCATTATGCTTGGGAAAGAAATTTTGGCTATGGAACTAAAGCTCACATGGAAGGGTTAAAAAAATTTGGTATTACCTCTCATCATAGGAAGGGGTTTAAGCCAATACACAAGATGTTGTTAAAGTAAGAATCTAGAACACAAGAGGCACGTTATTTTTCTTAAAACTGATTGACGGTTGATTCAATTTCAAGTTGAATCAAAAAATGTCAAAACTTTTTAATACGATTGCTAACGGTGACTCGTTAGAAATTTTAAAAAAAATTCCAGATAAAACGTTTGATTTAGTTTTTGCAGATCCGCCCTATAATATGCAGATTGGTGAAAAATTAAAAAGACCAGATGATAGCAAGGTTAATGGTGTAAATGATAAATGGGATCAATTTAAAAGTTTTGAACACTATGATAATTTTTGTAAAATTTGGCTCATTGAATGCAAAAGAATACTAAAAGACAATGGATGTATTTGGGTTATAGGCTCGTATCATAATATTTTTCGACTCGGATATCATATTCAAAACTTAAATTATTGGATTTTAAACGATGTTATATGGAGAAAAAATAATCCAATGCCTAATTTTAAAGGTACAAGATTTACGAACGCTCACGAGACATTAATTTGGGCGTCAAAAAATAAAAAATCAAAATATAATTTTAATTACCAATCTTTAAAATGTTTTAATGATGATCTTCAAATGCGTTCTGATTGGATGCTTCCTATTTGTAGTGGGAAAGAAAGACTTAAAAAAAACGGTCAAAAAGTTCACTCTACACAAAAACCAGAAGGCCTTTTGTACAGAATAATATTAGCAACAACAAATAAAGGTGATTCTGTTTTTGACCCATTTCTAGGAACTGGGACAACTGCTGTGGTGGCTAAAAAACTAGGAAGGAATTATTTTGGCATTGAAAAAGAAAAAAAATATTTTTTAGCTGCTAAAAAAAGACTCGAGGAAGTAAAGCTTATTGAAGAAAATTACTTAGATACAATTCAAAACAACAAGTCAAAACCAAGAATACCATTTGGCTCGTTAGTTGAAATGGGTATTTTAGAACCTGGAATGACATTATTTGATCATAAAAAAAAATATAATGCTAAAATAATGGCTGATGGAAGTATTAAGTATAAAGAGAACGAAGGATCTATTCATAAAGTTGCGGCAAAAATATTAGGTGCTGAAAGCTGTAATGGTTGGACCTATTGGCACTACAATATTGAAGGCTCAATATTACCGATCGATAATTTAAGACAAAAACTATTTTCTAAAAATTTTACCTAAATAAGTTTCAATAAATTTTTTACTATTAATTATTTTTTTAAATACCAAGTTTCTAAAAAAAACTAATAGATTATTTGAGACGTGAAAAGTAAAATAATTCAAATTTGATCTTTTATTTACAATTTTTGATCTATTAAGCCTATTAGAGAAATATAAATTTTGCTTATCATTAGAATCTTTCTCAAAAACCTGAAGCAGTTCCATGGCTCCTTCAATTGATTGAGATGCACCTTGCGCCATCGTTGGTGGAAAAGCATAAAAAGCATCTCCTAAATAAAAAACGTTTCTAATTTTAGAATTAACTGCATTTTTTGATGTATAAACAGGCCAATAATTCAGTTCACCACTAAAAAAAGATTTTAAGTTATTGTTGTTTTTTAAAATAGTATTTTTTAAAATTGTTTCTAAAAAGATTTCTTTTTTATCGTTTAAAAAATTTTTTTTTTCATTTCTAATGATAGCTACAAGATTGTGTTCTTGCTCGCTTATAGGGTACAAAACCATATGAGCATTTGAACTCATCAAAAGAGAAATATTTTTTTTGTTAAAATCTATAATTTTTTTAGACTGAACTATTGTCCTAACTGCTATTGAACCATAATAATTTGGTTTATATATCTTATTTTCTATAATAGATTTTGTTTGTGAATATATACCATCGGAAATCACAAGATAATCAACTTCTTGGCTAAAGCCATCTTTAAAATTTATTTTTATAGTGTTTTTATTTTGTTCAACTGTTTCAACTGTTTTGTTAAATCTTATTACGTTTGAAAATAACTTATCTTTTAGAAATTTAACTAAAGTAGATCTTTTAAGCGTTGTATACTTTTCTTTTTCACTGTTAAATTGTGTTAGGTCTAGATCGCATATTTTATCTTTGTTGGAATAAAAATCTAGCATCGCTGGATTGTAAATCTCTGATTTGTTTAAAGTACTAAAGCCTATTTGATTCAGAATAGAGATGCTGTTTACCGCAAGTTGAATTCCAAATCCTTCATCTAAATTTAGAGTTTCTCCTTTTTCGTAAATAATAAATTCAAAATTTTCATTTTTTTGTAGTAGATTTGCTAGAGTGAGCCCACCAATTCCAGCTCCAATGATTGCAATTTTTTTTTTCATTAATTTATTTTCAAAATTTGTTTAAATATTTTTTTTGTAAACGATGGAATAAATTCATTATTTCTTTTTAAAGAGAACCATTGATAGTGAGGTGGGATCTTTATTGAAAATTTGTAGTATAAATTAATATTTAGTTTTTTATTTGAAATATTATTTTTAAAATTTGAATGAAAATTCCAATTTTTTATTTTTTTGTTACTATTTGATTCTTTAATTAGAGGTAAATAAAATTTATCTAAAAATCCTAAATTATTTTTTTTTGTTAAAGCCATTTTGTTTTGTTTCTTATTTATATAACAAAATATATTATAATCTTTTATTTTTGTTTTTAATATTTTTGTTTGATAAAATTTTTTATCAGTATTAAAATATTTGCAATTATTTTTAATATCACACTCAGCACATTTTGGTTCTTTTGGTTTGCAAATTAATGCGCCAAATTCCATCAATGCTTCTACAAAATCTGAATTTCTTTTTGTTTTAAAAAGGTTTTTTTTGTTAATTTCTATAAGTTTAGTAAAATTTATTTTATTTTCGTTTTTATTTAGAACTCTTGAGAACACTCTCTTAACATTTCCGTCTATAGCTATTGTTGGGTAGTTGTGAATAAAGGCTAATAAAGCATTTGCCGTATAGTCGCCTATTCCTGGTAGTTTTTTTATATCAATTATATTTTTTGGTAATTTAGAGTTTTTTTCATTAACTAATATTTTGGAAGTTGCTAAAAGATTTCTCGCTCTTCTATAGTAGCCAAGACCTTCCCATAATTTTAAAACTTTGCTTTCATTTGATAGAGATAACGATTCTAAAGTAGGATAATTTTGCAAGAAAGTCTTAAAATAAGGAATAACCGTTTTGACCTGTGTTTGCTGTAGCATAAATTCACTTAAAAGCCTCAAATAAAGCCTATTTTTTGATCTTTTACTAACACGCCAAGGTAGCTTTCTTTGGTTATTATCATACCAAGCAAGAATTTTTTTTGATAAATTATTATGTAGATGCATAGTAGAAAAGATAACAATAAAAACAACTCATTCATACAAGGTTTAAGACCTTTCTCTAGAACTATTCCCAATGGGCTAAAAAAATTATTAAAAAAAGGAAGTTACAATTATTCTAATATAATTGATAATTGGACTAAAATGATTGGCAAGGACGTCTCTAATATATGTTATCCAAGCACAATAAAAATGGGTAAAGAAATGAATAATGGAACTTTAGTATTGAATGTTATCCATGGTAATGAATTAACTGTAGAATATGGTAAGCAAGAAATTATAGATAAAATTAATAGTTTTTTTGGCTTTAAATGCATTAAAGTAGTTAAGCTTAAAGTAGTGCAAGAGAGAAAAAAATCTAAACAAAAAATACCAACGAATGAATTAAAAAAAAATTATAATAATAATCTAAATAGTGTTAATAACGAAAATCTTAAAAATTCACTAAACAAACTTATCGAAGCTTATAATGCTAAAAATAATTAAAAAAATCTTTTTAATAAGTCTATTTATTGTATTTACAAGTTGTGAGCAGGCATCACAAAATAAAAATAGCTCTAATAATATCGTAATAATTAAAGTTTTTTCATCTTTAACATGCCCTCATTGTGCAGATTTTCATGGAACGGTTTATGAAAAACTAGAAAAAGAATATATGAGTATCGGTAAAATAAAATTTGAACACCATGGTTTCCCTCTTGATCTTTCGGCTTTAAATGCAGAAAAAATACTACAGTGCAGCGATAGTTCTCAAATAAATATGGACCTTCTAACTGAACTCTATAAAAAACAAAGTATATGGACTGCAGGCTCAGAAATAAAAGTCATCAATGAAAAAATAAAAAAAATTAGTAAAAATTTTAATTTAACAGACAGTCAGATGAATAAATGTCTATTAGATAAAGATTTAGAAGAAAAAATACTCAACGAAAGAATTGAAGCTCAAAAAAATTATAAGGTTCGTTCAACACCCACAATCTTTTTAAATAAAAAAAAATATGAAGGAAAAAGAGACTACAAGTCTTTTAAAAAAGCAGTTGATAAACTTTTATAATGAAATTTAAAAAACTAGAGATGTCAGGCTTTAAATCTTTCTTTGACAAAACTACTTTCCATATAGAAACTGGTCTGACCGGGATAGTTGGGCCCAACGGATGTGGAAAATCTAATATCGTAGAATCATTAAGATGGTGTATGGGTGAAACATCTGCCAAAAGCATGAGAGGTTCAGGTATGGAGGATGTTATTTTTTCTGGAACTTCTAACAGACCGTCAAAAAATATTTCAGAGGTTTCTATACAAATTGAAAATCCTGATAAAGATGCTCCAATGCAATATAATGAATTAGATGAGATCACTGTAACAAGAAGAATTGAAAGAGACAAAGGATCAAAATATTTTATTAATCAAAAAGAAGTGAGGGCAAGAGATGCTCAAACTTTTTTTGCAGATCTGTCTACGGGAGCACATTCACCTTCTTTAATTAGCCAGGGTCGAATTGGATCTTTAGTTACTTCAAAACCTGCTGAACGAAGATCTATACTGGAAGAAGCTGCAGGCATTTCTGGCATTCACGCAAGAAGAGAGGAAGCTGAGTCGCGATTAGGAGCTGCTGAAAATAATTTAAAACGAGCTGATGAACTAAAAAAACAACAAGAAAAACAACTAGATAATCTTAGAAAACAAGCTGAAGAAGCAACAAGATATAAAGAAATTTCAGGAGAAATTAAAAGCATAGAAGCTGGCTTTTATTATTTAAAGTTAACTTCTATAGAAGAAGACAAATTTGAAATTACTGAAAAATTAGGTGAGCAAGATGACGAACTAAGCGCCGTTAAAATAGATTTAAGCCACAACAATCAATTACTTGAACAAGAAAATAAAAGATTAGCCCCCTTAAGAGACAGAAAAATGGAAAACTTAGCTAAACTGCAAAAACTAAACTTAGAAATGTCTAATTTAGACGAGGAAGAATCTAGAATTAAAAATTTGCAAATTAAACTACAAAAGTCCTTGGACACTCTAGATTCCGACTTAGAAAGAGAGAAGAGTATATCCTTAGACGCATCATTAAATGAAAAGAGAATTCTAAAAGAAAAAAACGAATTATTAAAAACTGAGAAAGAACTATCGGAAACTGAATTAAAATCAGAACAAGATCTTGGTCGTTCAAAGACAGGCTTGCAAAATCTTCAGGGTCAACTGGATGGAATAATAGATGAAATTGAAAGCTATATTGACTCAGATAAAAAGCTAACAAGAGATCTTTTTGAAAAATTAAAAAAAATAGTTACTCAGATAACGTCTTCTCAAGAACAGTATGCTTCAATTTATGGAAAGAATGAGTCAATTAAAAGTGACTCTATCAAAAGAAGAGAGAGAATTAAAAATATAGATATTGAATTAGAAAATTGGAAAAGCTTAAAAACTAATTCTGATAAAATGATAAATGAACTTAATGGGAGAAAAAATAAAATTAAAGCTGAAATTAATGAGAATCAAAAAAATCCTGAAAAAATTGCAACTACTAAAGGTCAAAATATCCAAAATGTAGAGAACACTAAAAAAAGAAGCGAAGAACTGAATGAAGAATTAACTAAAGCTGAAACAAAATATAATTTAATAAATCAAAACTTAAAAGAGATACAGGAAAAATTTAGTCTCTTGCGTGAAAATAAAGCGAGAAGTGAAGCCACAATTGAGGGTATTGAAAAAAGAAAAAAAGATTTAGTTTACTCTATTAAAAACGATCTAAAATTAGATAATGAAAATAATTTATTATCAATTTCTAATTTGAATACACTAACACCGGAAAAATATCCTAGTTTGGAAAAGCAAGAAATCAGTCTTGTAAAAATTAAGAAACAAAGAGAAGCTTTGGGCTCTGTCAACCTAAGGGCTGACGAAGAGACAAAAAAATATCAAAATGAAATTAAGAGAATGGAAGATGATAGAGCTGATCTTTATTCGGCTATAGTAAAGCTTAAAGCGTCGATTGATGAGCTTAATCAAAAAGGTAGGGAGAAACTCCTTGATGCTTACACGAAAGTTAATAGAAAATTTAATGAAGTATACACAAAACTATTTAACGGCGGTAACGCTAAGTTAGAATTGGTTGACTCTGACGACCCTTTGGAAGCTGGTTTGGAAATGCTTGTTTCTCCTCCAGGAAAAAGGCTTCAATCAATTACTCTTTTATCGGGAGGCGAGCAGGCTCTAACTGCTTTGTCTCTAATCTTTGCCGTGTTCTTAGTAAATCCTTCGCCTATATGTGTGTTGGATGAGGTCGACGCACCATTAGATGACGCTAACGTTACTAGATTTTGCGCATTACTAGATGAGCTTGTAAAAACAACCCAAACAAAATTTATTATTATTTCTCACCATGCATTAACAATGTCTAGAATGCATAGATTGTATGGTGTAACAATGCCAGAAAAAGGTGTTAGCCAACTGGTTGCAGTTGATTTAGAAAAAGCTGAAGAATTAGTGGCTTAATCTTAAAGATGAAAGATCTTAATGATTTCAAAACTCGCCTAAAAATTGCAAAAGAAAAACTAAAAAACAGTACTAAAAATAGTGATAATAATAGAAATAACTCACCTCTGGGAAGTGCCTTCAAGTTAAGCACAGACCTTGTCGCACATGTCGCGGTTGGGACAATAATTGGGTTTATTTTAGATAATTGGTTTGATACTAAACCTTGGTTAATAATTATATTCTTTTT
>MDTF01012480.1_pt1 | contig 13437 bp, 11 predicted proteins | sample 811191 | NCBI WGS metagenome assembly MDTF01 (sample SAMN05326649, study PRJNA326480) | marine metagenome | isolation source: seawater | place: Southern Ocean | collected 2011
CTGAAACTATTACCAGAACACGTGATTGACTCATTTAATTTCAAAGAAAAATCGCTGATATAGCAAAGTATATATGTAGTTTATATTTTCTCAAAATATGGATGTTATTCGGATAGGGTAGCGTGTCTCAATAGACATCCTAAAACAAGGCAATAGTAGATTTTTTCTAGCTTGTCTAATTGGCTAAAAACTGGCAAATCGTAACTTAGAAATTATTTGATAAATCATTCTGATATCAGAACAAAACTAGATTAAAACACTGAGGTAGATGCTATTTTTGCAAACTTACTAATATCACCGGTTAACTACCAATCTAAAAAATGCCTGGCAAGACTGCAACCAAAAAAAGAAAACGCACTGCATCCTCTCCACGGTGGACAGCAGAGCACGATACGTTGAAAAGTTTAATTACTCAACACCTAACATTAAAACTTCCAAATACAAATGCCGACGATCAAGAATGGTTACTTGCAACACGTGAAGCACACGCTTTTATTTTACGTCTTGACAAAGATGAAACTAAATTAAATAATTTAATTGATGTATTAGTATCGTTTCATACTATCGCAAGCCAACGTCATTCCGATATTTTGAAATGTGTAAAACAAAGAATGATTGAGTTAGAAACTCGTTCTCACAAAGATACATGGGTTAAAGTAGATGTTGTTGTTCCAGTACCACCTAATCAACTTCTACCACCTAATTTTGGATTACAATTGGATGCATCTGCTTCACCTTTACCCGATGGATTAGTTGTTTCGGGATATACGAAAGATCCGTTCGGACAAAGTGGTCCAGGTGAATTGTCCGGTAGACTTCGCATGGGTGATATTATAACTGCATTTCGTCCAGGTGCTGGAAATGGTAGTGTCGCGGTCCGTGCTGCGTTAAACATGTTTGTGAATTTGTCAGTCCTTCGTATGTTGGCACCCACGTCGGTGAATGGAGGAGGTGGAAGCGTTGCATTGGCAAAGTTGCCTTCTTTAGATTCCGTCACTTTAAGTTTGAAACGTTTGGACGATAAATCAATGCAAATGAAACAAACTGCAACAAGTCGTGCCTTGTCACCAGAACGTTTATTTTTTGTTTCGTCTTCGCCGTTATTGATCAGTTACGCAAGAGCAACACATCCTAAACGTGGCGATGATACGTTGTGGTTATTGAATCGTGATAGTGTTGCTAATATTATAGTTGCACCATTAGAAAGACGTGAAGAACTAGCAACTTTGTTTGCAAATAAAAAAGTAGCTTTGATTGGATCGCAAGGTGTATTAACACCGTCTTGGACAGCATCCCTTGATAAAATGTATGATTTATTTCATGTCTATGAACTTGTGCAAAAATATATTGATCACGGTGAAGTTGGAAGAGGACGTAATAAAACATCGCTCAAGACATCGAAACAAGTTGTCAATGTAGTGGTTGCAGCTTTAAAAAAAGGAGGTCTGTTGAAAAAATAATTACAAAGAGCAAGCACTAGCAGCATACCTTCTCACATACACTATAAATATAAAAAAGATTTTTGTACTGAGCTATCTATGCTATCATGCTATGCTATGCTATATGCTATGCTACTGGAATTTATTTCTTCTTCTTTTTTACTTTTTTACCTGCGCCAGCTGCTGATGTTCCTTTTAATTTCTGTGCTTTTTTTTTGGCTTCTTTCAAAGCTAAATATTGCATTGCATATTCTGGAGGGATTTCTTTGGAAACTTTGCTATGTTTTTTATCCCAATGTGCCTGTGCGTAACCGAAGTGTAATGAAGAAGAGAAAATAAAAATAGAAATTGATTTAGTGAGTGCACTGTCGATTTGAAAAACAAATAAAATACAATCTCCAATATTTGTTGCTGTGTTGCTGTAGCTGGTCTTTCATCAGTCGTTCTGTCGTTCTGTTTTTGAATGAATATGTTGGATCCATGATGGTATTGCAGGAAGTATTGTATCTGTGCATAACCTTTGAAACCTTTTCTACCTTTCTTCTACCTACAAGTAACAATTTGGGTCTATTATCTTGAAATATAATATTATATTTTGATTTTTTGAAGTTTCGAAACGAAAATATTTACAAACAAGAACTTACAGTCATACTTGCTAGATTAGGAGCAGCTTGTTTACAGACTGAAATATACAAAAATAGTGTGACAAATAAATAAAAAATATATGTGTTAGTCTGTAATGAATAGAATTCATGGTAAATAGTCAACTAGAAAACAATGCAACAATTGAAATGACGAAATGACTGGATAGAGGATATTGAATAAATGCAACAGTTACAATTGACAATGAAATCCCAAAATGACTGGATAGTAGATATTAAACAAATGTAACGTACTTTCACATGTAACGTTTTGATTATTCATAACAGCAAGACGTTGTGCTTTGGCATCACCTCCACCACCAGCAGCTCCATTTCTTTCTTTGGCAGCTTTGGTTTTGGCTGCAATTTCTTTAGCAGTATGCTTTTGTGTTTTTCCTTTTCTGCCCATCTGTAATATTGAAATGAAAAAAGAGAAAGAGAACGAAAGGAACAATTAGTTTGTGTGAAGAAGTTGGTTAAAAATACTAATAGTATTCTGACATTGATTTGTCTTTTATTTTAGATGGACGAAGCGACACTGCCGTACTTGACTTAAAAAAATAGCTGAACAAAAGAATACTTGAACACTAACATAACATAACAAACCAAATCTAAACCCAATGTTCCACGCACGCTAAACGATAAACAAACGATTAGATAAACGATAAACATCCGATATGCCTGAAGCAGGAAAATCAGAACCCTTCAATGTAAGTCTTTTCAATTCAAAGTAATCCTAATACTTTCACAATACTTTGCCAGCAATTTATCGTCGCTTTGAAATCAGTCTGGTTTAACTGTTCATCGGTTGAGAGATACGAGTCTAAATGGTGAAATGGTGTAGTGTACTTAAAGTTATTGGTCGCAATAGTACTCAAAATGTATTCAAAATGTACTCGAAATGTACTCAAAATGATCTTAGTTCTACAAGACTTGAATAACTTGATTCAATGCTTTCAGTCAAATATTATTCATTTTTTCTATGTTGTTCTAATAAATTATCTTACTAGTATTATTTTTTTGACTCTTTTCTTTTTTGCTTCTTGTTTGTTTGCTTCTTGTTTTTTCTGTTCTTTCATACTACAACAATCTTACAATAGTATAAAAAATTATGGCTTTCATTCTGTGGTCTGTTTATTGTATTTTCCGGTGTGGATCTTATGGTAAGAAGATTTACATCACATTAATTTTTATTTCGTTTGAAAATGATTTCTGATTTTCTAAACATATTTCTTTGCAATCAATGATTGACTTCTTATTTTTCTTTCTCTTTCTGCTGTGTTTCTTTTTACCTTTCTGCAACACAGGTGGCCGGTTTTAATTTCTCAGATCCTGTAATTATGTATTGCTGGTAAGTGTTAGATGTTTTTTTTTACTTTAATTAGTTGTGCATGTTTTTTTTTACTGACAACTGACATCTATTTTATTTTCCTCGAAAAATCAAAACAGGGCTTGGACAATTATAGGTTGTTGGATATTATATGGTATGTTGTGGATGTTGTTTTTAATCGTATTTTTATTATCTTACATGTAATATTACTAATTCTAATTCTTTATTCTAATAATTTATTTAATTCTATCACACATAGGTATCTCGGCCTAGCCACAATAATAATAGATTGATATCCATATACATCCATTAGTAACATCGATACGTAAAACACCCAAAAAAAAATCTCTTTTTTTGAACCACTTTTTACATTATATTTATGGCAATGGTGCAATGGAAATAGCAATACCTTCCAGATCTCATCTATGGAAACGGCTTCTTGAAATGTAGATACTTGTGGGTGTACCTTATCTATTTGTACACAGATGTTTAGCATACCTTCTATATTTTATTACGTGTAACAACAAAAGCTAAAAGCTAAAAGAGTCTTTTTTATTTGGTGAATTTTTGAAACCTACCAACCTCAAAACTGTCGTTGTTTCCTAAAATCTTACATCATATCCTGTTTCCAATCCCCTGTTTAATTCTATACATTCATCCTTCATATTTATTCCAAGTGTTCTTATATAACTACAAGAACACTGAAATAAAAAACATAGGTACAGTCAAAGAATTTCTTCCAAAGAAGCACCCGAGAAACCGTCTAAATCCCTTTTTCTTTCAGTTCAAGGTTCATCAAACACGATTTCAAAAGTAGCACCAGACCCTGCTGGGAATATGGAAACTAAAAAAGATGCTGTTGCTCCAAGTAGTAACGTTGAGTTGCGTCATATCCATCTCAACAAAAACGAGAACAATCCAACTCAAACGAACGTAGTCAAGACAAGTACCTATTCACCTTTAAACTTCATACCATTATTTTTATTCTTTCAATTTAGACGTCCAGCAAATGTATATTTCTTAACCATTTGTATTTTACAGGTACGTTTCGTTTGTATTGAAGTTACCAGTTGGGATGTATTTTGTTGTCGTTTTGTTTTGGTTTCAAAGAAAAAAATGGAAAAAAATGGGAAAAAAAAAACGTTATTAACTTATTAGCATTTGCTCTCTTTGTTTTTTGTTTTTTTTCTCCCACTTCTTTTTTACTTCTATCGTTTGGTAATTTCTTTCATTATTATCAAACTAAAAATCTAGGTGTTTCCACAATGGACGATTACAAAAGGTGTACCAACTATGGCACTTCCATTGTTTTTTATTCTTGGTGTTGCAGCTGTGAAAGAAATATTAGAAGATAGAGATAAACATAAAGCTGATAACGAAGCAAATGGTATGCTTGTTGATGTATTAAATGTAGCATCAAAAAAATGGGAACAAAGAAAGTGGAGTGAATTACGTTGTGGACAATTGGTACGTGTCAAAAATCGTGAATTTATACCTGCTGATATTGTATTAGTTGGTTCATCGGATCAAATTAATAATGGTGTATTTATTAATACAAAAAGTTTAGACGGTGAAACAGATTTAAAAATTAGAGAAGTACCTGAAGCATTAATTAAAGCCTATGAAGATGATACAACATTTGCTTGTGAAATTAGTGGTGAAATTACATGTGAATTGCCAACCAAAATCTTAACTAAATTTGAAGGTGCCTATACACCTGAAGGTGGTGGTGCAAAAACACCAATAAATTTAAGTAATGTTATATTACGTGGATGCCAAGTTAAACAAACCGCTTTTGCTATTGGGGTACGTTTTTTTTCTTCTGTTCTTCTTTTGTTTTGATTTTATTTTATTTGTACAAAAAATACCAAACTAACTCCAATTTATTATTTTCTATTTTCTACCTTCGTCTAAAATTTATTTTTTATTAATAGGCTGTTGTTTATACAGGTAAAGAAACACGTATACAAATGAATATTGGTCAAGTTAAAAAAAAAGTATCTACATTAGCAAAATGGGCGGATGGACAATTAAAATTTGTTGCATTATTTGATATCACATGTTGTATTATTGGTGCAACCGTATCCATGTCATTAAGAGCAGGTGTGTTGGATTCACAATGGTATGCTGTTCCTGGTGCAAAAATCTTTTTAGGATCACAAGAACCTGTAAAATTTAGTGACGCAAACCCAATTTTAGAATTTATTTATGTATTTTTTACATTCATTTTAATTTTTGCTGTATTTATACCTATTTCATTATTAGTTACGATTGATATGACTAAATTTTTACAAATGTTTACTATACAATGGGATCGTACAATGTATTACGAAAAAAATGATATCGCATGCCAAGTAAGAGCACCTGATTTAAATGAATCGTTGGGTATGGTGAATCATGTCTTTTCTGATAAAACAGGTACATTGACTTGTAATATTATGGAATTTCGAAAATGTTCAATTAATGGTATATCGTATGGCTTAGGTTCAACTCAAATAGGACGGGGTAGAATGAGACGTGAAAATATACCAATACCACCCGAACCAAAAAATGTAGGTGGACGTGTTACACCGTTCGTCAATTTTATTGATAATGAATTAGATGTCTTGATGAAAAAGAACAATACCATGACACATGATTTTATGTTAAATATGGCATTAAATCATGAAGTTACACCAGAAATGTTAGAAGGTCAATTAGATTACGGTGGACCTTCACCAGACGAAATAGCATTTGTATGGTTTGGCAAACATATGGGATATACATTAATTGAAAAACCATCGAGAACGTCGTTAACCATTACTAAACCAGGTGGTGTGAAAGAAACGTGGGAAATCTTAGATATCTTACAATTTACTTCCACTCGTAAACGTTCTTCTGTCTTGTGTCGTAAAATTGGTACAGATGGTAAATTATGGAAAAATATGACCAATGACGAAAAATTATCGGGAGGTAATTTAAGAATGTTTTCAAAAGGTGCTGATAATGTCATGATGCGAATCTTAAAAAAAGATATTTCCAGTGAATTTGTCAACAATACAATTAAACATACGACTGATTTTAGTATGGATGGATTACGTATTTTAGTTATTGGACAAAAATATGTTGAACCAAAATTTTATATGAATTGGAGCGAAAAATATAGTCAAGCAAAAGTAGCGGAAACAGATCGTGATGAATTAATGGAAACTGTTATGAGTGAAATTGAAATTAATTTAGATTTAATAGGCGTAACTGGAATTGAAGATAAATTACAAAATGGAGTGCCAGAAGCAATTAGTGCGATGCGTAACGGTGGTATTAAAGTATGGGTCTTGACGGGTGATAAAGTAGATACAGCTATTAATATTGGTTTTGCGTGTGAAGTTATGACGGATGGTGAGAAAAAAGAAAAAATGAAGAAGAAAAAGAACAAGTTGTTTGGTTTTCTGGCTTTTTGGAACTATGATTTTGATTTCATTTCTAATTTTACTGACAATATTTTATCTCTTTCTCTCTTCCTTTTTTTTCTTTACTTTCCCTCTACAGAAATGACGGTCATTGAATTAAATTGTAAAAATGCTGAAGTCAAAGCAACGTTACAATTAAACAATGACGGTGAACCTACTTCGACTTGTTTAAAATCAAAATTAGATGAAGCTTTACAATTATGTAACGACTCAACCAATGAATGTGTTGTTGTTATTGATACCTATTTTTTGTCTTCCATTGTCAATAATAAACAAGGTGATGCCTTTTTAAAATTAGCTGCGAAATGTAAAAGTGTGGTAGCAGCCAGAGTATCACCGGATCAAAAAGGTGAAATTGTAAGAATGGTAAGAATCGAAGCCATTAAAAATAATAACGACGGTTTAGTTACATTAGCTGTTGGTGATGGTGCAAACGATGTCACCATGATTAAAGAAGCACATATTGGTATTGGTATCGATGGATTAGAAGGCAAGCAAGCCGTCAACAGTAGTGATTATGCCATTGGACAATTTAAATATTTGCATCGTTTAATGTTTGTCCATGGAAGATGGAATTATCGCCGTATGTCGATTTTGATCTTGTATATGTTTTATAAGAATTGTTTATTAGTCTTACCACAATGGATGTTAGGTTTTTATTCATCTTTTACAGGACAAAATTTTTACGTGGATTACCCATTGTACCAAATGTCAAACATAGCATTTACTGCTTTTCCCATTATATTTTTTGCCTTGTTAGATCAAGACGTAGTAGCAGAAATACCATTACAAGTACCAGAATTATATAAAGATGGGAATACGTTTGGTATTTATTTTAATTCCAAAATATTTTGGACTTGGATGGTAGAAGGCATGTGGAGTGCAGTTGTCTGCTTTTTATTAGGTATGTGGTCATTGGGTGTCTCACCATTGACCAACAATCCCGCCATCCCTAATCCAAAAGGACAAGTCAGTGATGTCTGGTATATTGGTACAGTTGTACATTTTTCTGTTACAATGATCTGTAATTTTAGATTAGTGCTGGAAGTAAGACATTTTAATTGGGTAACATCAGGATCATTTGCATTTTCAATTGCTGCGTGGTTTGTATTGTTGCTTTTCTTTTCCTATGTTCCATGGATATCGTATAATATGGGTTCACCAGAAGTAAGTTTTTTGTTGTTTTTCTTTTGTTCTTTTGATTTGGTATTGATTTTTTTTCTTACCATCTTTTGTTTTTCTCTGTATTATTCTCTTTTTTTTTTTTAACCACAGGCCATTGGACTTGATCAACAAGTGTTTAACGATCCAACTGCTTGGTTAACTGCTCTGTTAAGTATTGTATTGTCCTTGTTGCCAGCCTTTTTACATAAAATATACAAAGAAATTTTTACACCAAAATTAAATATTATTGCATCGGAATTACAACGTAAACATTATTCTGAATTAAGACCAGCGAAAGAATATTGGTTTGCTTGTTTGTGTTGTAAAAAAGGTGCCTATGCTAACGTTCCTGTTGATGGTGTTGATGGAGATACAGAATCCAAAGAGAAATCTCTGGAATTAACCACTATGGGTGAACAAAAAGCAAGTGGTGAGACACAAGATTATGAAAATCCAATGGTCAATGCCGAGTATACCGCCACAAACGGAAAATTGAAAGTGTTTGAAGAACTCAGAAAAAAACTAAAATAAAATAGGAATGCAATGAGCCATTCAATATAATAATACCTAGAAGGTAAAACAATAATAAAAAAAAAATAATCATTAAAATAATAAACACAATAAGATCTATTATTTTCGATACACCTTCGTAAATTTATCCATCTACATCATATCCTTCCGGTACCACAACTATTAAACCAACTCTACATGCATTGACATTTCCGGGATATATTAAAACTTTGGAAGAAAAACAAAATACTTCTTTACCATCACATGCTATTAAATGAAGAGGTGTATTTGGTCTATTTGCTAGCATATGCCATGATGCATTTTGTGAAACAATGCGGCCAACATCGTTGTCGTCAACTGTCACCATAGATGCTAAGCCTAAATGATAGGTATAACGATATGGTGTTGATTGATGTAATTTTTGTCTTGCTTTGAAATATTTTAAATATGCTTTAGCACCACGTGAATCAACGATCCATTTTTGTCTATTGTTATATATACAAAACAAGAAGATGCATGAAAAAACGAAAACAAAAGAGAGAATAAGAAATCAGAAATAAGGAAATAAAAATAAAAACATAAAAATCAAAAACAATCAACTTTTTTCACAAAAACATCTTACTTTTTACTGTCGTCTTCTTTGTCCCATCCATTTTTTAATATTCTTGGTAAAATTTTTAATTCTTGTTCAGCACTTAATAAATCAGCTAATACAGGACCTATTTCTGTTTTGGCCCATTTCGTTGGTAAATTAGCAGCGTCTCTTGAATTGGTCAAATAAGCCATGACCGACATTGTGATTGATTCTTCTAATTGTTGAGCTACTTCGGACGAAATAGGTGGTGCCAAAACAGGTGTTTCGTAAAATGGAAAAACAGTCGTACCTTTCCATGTTCTTGGTACACCTTTTTTTGTAAAACCATGTCCTTGTGAGATGATTGGTTTCCATCCAGCACGTGTATTTAATTGAAAATCATAAGACATTAACAATGGATCGGTCGTATCTTGTACATTTAACCACACGTTCTTATGATTAAATACACATAACAATGAATCATATGGTACTTGTCCTTTTTCTGTCCATGATTTTGTATGTTTATCGTTTTTGATCCATTTTGTTCTTGCTATATAGGTTGCTTCTAATGATGCAGCAGCAGCTTCTGCATCTGCTTTGGCTTTTGCATCTGCTTTGGCATTCATACGTTCATGTCTGGCATTAAAGGCCTCGTTACGTTTAGTCATAATATCTTGTTGGTCAGGTCTACCCCAATGTCCATCTAATCCTGCTGTTGTTTCAAATAATTTAGATACATCAGTTTTTGTATCGACATTTTTTTCAGAAGACAAATACGATGGATTATTTAACATATCTTCTTCTTTTGGTGGACCATCAAAATTATCGTCATCCGATGAATCTGTATCACTGCCCAGTGCTGCTTCAGTCAAAACACTTGGTTCTATTACAACTTTCTTTTGTTTAGGTCTATTTTCAGTTCTTGTTGCATCTTCGTATGATTTCATATCGTCTTTACCGGTCCAACGATTAGGCAACGGATCAATATCTAATCTACCGGGTGAGGTTATTTCCCAAAATTTGATGGAACCAAATTGATTCAATGGTCGATCAAATCCATCTGGATCACATTCAGGCAATGGTTCTGTATTGTCGTAATATGGACTACGACAATTTTTGCTATCACTCTCTCTTGTCAATAACCATATATGTGTTCTAGGTGGTCCAGTTGATAAACCAGTATTTACATCAATGTCATCGACAGTACCTATACAGATATATGCATCGACTTTTATACCTAACATTAGTGATGCTAATAATAATACATGTGATTTTATATCAGCAGCACGCATTTCAATAAATTGAGGTGGTTCAATCCATGCATCACTTCCACCAACATCATCACCCCATATTAATTGTTCGGCATGATTACAAAATTCCATTGATCTTACCATAGATGCCAACTGAAGAAGAAGAAGAAAAATATTACGATGGAATAAAAATAGAATGGGAGGGAAACAAAAAGAAAAAAAAAGAAAGAGACCACAGAAAGAACAAAAAAAATGTCAAAACTTTGTTCTCTGTTTTTTCAATTACTATTACCATTTTGAAATACAAAAATTAATTCACCTTGTATGATGTATTTGGTTTTTGTGAATCAACACATATAATACATTGCAATTCAGAATGACCAGCAGATCCGTCACGTTCCCATTGTTCGCTTGGTACTTTACAATCCTCTCTTTCAAACAATGCACGTGGTGGTGGTGTTGGGCAGACTAATGTAGGTAAAAATCGTTTGACGCGATCAAAACCTCGTCCACGTATCAATCCTGTTATTATAGCTTGTTGATCTGTCTCAATTTCACTTTCACGAAACGAAACAAATCTTTCATCAACGTCGAATTCTTTTTCTATTAAATTATATCCAGTTTTAATTGTATCGCACATATTTTCACCACCAGCACCACCAGGCATAGCTTCGTCCAAGGCTCCATTGCATACCATACGTGACGAGGGATCCGTATCATCGCCCAAAGCAGGTGGACTACCTCCCTGTTCAATAATGGATTGACGATGTTCACCGATCGTTAATAATGGATGGTAACAAAAACAGGCTGCATCTTTTCTGGCTACTTCTTTTTCGTTGTATTCGGGCAACAATAAAAACAGACCACTTTCTTTTCTTTTATCGGCACTTGCTTCATAGATATCACCACGTCTTCTTCCACCAATATCTTTCCAATTTAAATTTGGACTTGATTGTCTACCACGTGTAATTGGTGCTAAAAAAAAAGCTTCAATTTTAACAGAGGATGTAACACCTGCTGGTAAACCAGACAACGGCAATGTTTTTCTTAATACTCTAGTACAGACTTCGTTCGGAAGAAATTGTGCACCTTGCGAAGAACGTAATGGTAATACCATTTTAGAAGGTGTTGGTACTTCAGTAATTTCATTAATAAATAATTTAGTTGTTCCTAGTGCTTGAGAAACCCCTGCTTCGTCGTGGTCAAACCCAGCAATATGTACACATGGTAACATACGAAGTTCAGCAGCTGTTGGCATATCTGGTTTAAAGGAACGAATTCGAAAATACAACGTCTGGAAAAGAAAAAAAACAAAAAAAACAAAAAAAACAAAAAAAGTTAATTATGTAACAATGGATAGAACAAACATCAAAAAACAAAAACAATACCAAAAAAAATATACCGCATTGAATGCTTTGATTGCACTATCAAAAAATAATAACAACAACCTACCTCATCATAATAAGGATCCGATGTTCCTAAACGAATAGCAGTACGCATCTTCATATCACCCCAAGAACATACAAAATATGGATCGGACATACCCGAATCATCAGCAGCAATTAATCCAGATGCAGATACAATTTTGACACAAAGATAACTGTACCAAAAGGGTGGGTAGATTCGTAATTCAGGTGGATTTAGATCACCCATTTGTGCAAATTCACGCCACAATGGTGAAAGTGATGAATCAACATCAATCGTACCTCTTACTTCACCTGAATCGTGTAAACTTTCCGTTTCTTGTTTACCTTTTGATTTTGGCATTTCCCAACATAATCTTGCACTAAGGGTACCACCATTTGCAGCACCCAGTAAAGGTAGATCACCAGCACCAATTAAAGTAGCTGAGCCCGGCAGTGAGCCTGTTTTATCATAGACCCATACTTTTAATGCTTCTTGTTCTAATCCAATTCTTGTACCAAAATACCGCAATTTACCAATATTTTTAAATGGTTTTGTTAAAATTTGATCTTCTCTTTCTGATTCAAAATATTCTGCTTTCGATTTAGCAGTCTGTGACGTTGCCCATACTCTACCCAGTCGCATTTTAATGTATGGGTAATTAAAGCCACGTAATTTATTTGGTAAATATTTTCTACGAAGTTTCGCTTGCCAATTTACAAATGATAATTCATATCTACATATTTCTTGAAAAACTAACGTACACGTTATTTGACCCACATCTTGCGATGTCATTCTTCTTTTTCCTTGCACCATTCTTTGTACCGCCATCGTTACCGATACGTTGCCAGTGGCGACTTCAATCAAAGGAGCACTGCCTCTAGCTATGTATTCATGTGGTCCACAACATTCCCAATCCCAAAATTCAATATTAACACTTTTACTATACAAATCAAAATAAGACAATTTCATTTTGGCATTAATTTCGGTTGAAAATTCAGCTACTTGTCCATGTTCAACATTTTTAATATATTCCGTCAGAAATTCAGCACCAACATCGCCAAATGTACGTATTTCACTTTCTTTCGGCAAAAATTTACCATTTTTGTCTTTTTTACGTGGTCCTTGTTTGTATACTTTAACAGGTTGAAAATCCCATCCAACATTTATTCTTAAAAAAGGATCTTTTCGTTCGTGTTGGTTTAAAAATTTTAAATTACTTATTTTTATTTGCCAAGATCTTTTTTTTTTCATTTCATCAATTTCTTGGGGTGATCTGTCTTGTGCTTTCTCGTAATAACGTCCATATGTCAAATCACCATTAAAATATCGACGACACCAACTTTTTGCTTCGTTGGATAAATCTTCTGGAATCCGTGGATCGGATTGACCGCTCTCTTCATCGGAGGATGATTCTTCGGATTCTTCGGATTCTTCCTCTTCCTCTTCTTTTTCTTCGCCATCTTTCTCTTCTTTTTTTTCTTCGTCTGCCATCTGTTATGATTGGAACTGATTGAATATAATAGGATAGGATTATATAATTTTTAAGGATTTAGAAAAATATGGAAATCGACTTCAATGGACTAGGAAGTGTCAAACTTGGAAAAATCCATTGGCTAGAAATAAGAAAAATCATGGATACCGTGTTCGTTAGAGGACTACCCCATGACACAACA
>MDTF01000361.1_pt1 | contig 13434 bp, 10 predicted proteins | sample 811191 | NCBI WGS metagenome assembly MDTF01 (sample SAMN05326649, study PRJNA326480) | marine metagenome | isolation source: seawater | place: Southern Ocean | collected 2011
TAGACGACCATAGACAGCAGCCATGAAACCTGCGCCTTGTTCGTGGCGCGTAAGTACCAACTTTATTTTCTTAGACCGGCTAAGGCTGTCGAGGAAATCGAGGTTTTCTTCACCGGGAATACCGAAAACGTATTCGCATCCTTCGGCTTCGAGACATTCAATAAACAGGTCTGATGCTTTTTCCATAATAGAGCCCTCTTAGGTGACGGACGAAAAAACTCTCATCCTGTATTTGTTTGGGGAAACACCTTAGCGAAAGACAGGTTAAATTAGTAACAGTTCTTACCAAAACCTTTAAAAAAGTGTTCGTTGCTTGCAGTGCCCTACTATTTCTTTGGAAAATTCCTGCGTTACGGTTGGTTTTTTTATAGATAGCAAAGCTTTGAAGCTTAATTTATCCGTTTAAACCGTCATCCTTTTGCCTCCGATAACACCCAACGTAGCCTCAAGAGGGGCTGAGTGTTCGTGACGGTCGATGAGAATTGAATCGCAGTTCTGATGCACCGGTTATGACTTCGGAGAAAACTAAACACCAGCCCGAGAACGGCGTAGGAGGAATAAGGTCTGAGTGCTCATGTCGAGTTAAAAACTCATTTTCCCTTTAGTCCCCGTGTTTGTTTCAGTACTCCGGTAGTTAAACCGTTTTTTTTTGCTCAGCTTAGAATTTCTCATATGACGGGTATACTGCTCGCCTAATTTAACGAACCAGGAACAGTTATGAATACAAACCGCCAGTGGTTACTCGCGAAACGCCCACACGGTGTGGTTGGTAAGGAAAACTTCGAATATGCTGAGAGCCCAATTCCTGAGCCGGGCGATGGCGAGGTGCTTGTCAGGAATCTGTTTTTGTCTTTTGATCCAACTCAGCGGGGCTGGATGGAGGACCGAGAGAGTTATCTTCCGCCAGTCCAATTAGGTGAGCCGATGAGAGCAGGTTCCGTCGGGCAGGTGCTGGAAACTAATCACCCGGATTTCACTAAGGGTGACCTAGTGCAAACGACCGGCGGTTGGCAAGATTTTGTGGTTGCTGCACCCGGACAGGGCCCGATGGGCTTGTCGAAGGTGCCAGATGGCATTTCTCCGGAAATGATGATGTCCGTTTTGGGCATTACTGGGTTGACTGCGTACTGGGGTTTACTCGACTTGGGTGAGCCCAAGGCTGGTGAGACTGTGCTTGTTTCCGGTGCCGCAGGAGCAACGGGTTCGGTTGCTGGCCAGATAGCCAAGATTAAAGGCTGTCGGGTCGTCGGTATCGCAGGTGGTCCTGAAAAATGTCAGTGGCTGAAAGATGAGCTAGGGTTCGATGACGTCATCGATTACAAAAATGAAAATGTTGATGAGAGGATTGGTGAAACCTGTCCAAACAAAGTCGATGTTTTCTTTGATAATGTCGGGGGTGACATTCTCGAGGCAGCACTCAACCATATCAACATGAAAGCCCGGGTTGTGCTTTGTGGTGGTATCTCAGCCTACAATGCAACGGAGCCGGTTCCTGGCCCCGTTAACCTGATGAACCTTGTCATCATGCGGGCCCGCATGGAAGGGTTCATTGTTATTGACTATATGGACCGTGCTGGTATTGCAGTTGAGGAGCTCCTCGGTTGGGTTGGTTCCGGTGAACTCAAATTCCAGGTTGATTTACAGGAGGGGTTTGAAAACATCCCCGACACTCTGAACCGTTTGTTTACTGGCAAGAATCTTGGCAAGCAATTGCTCAAAATTGCCGATCCTTCCTGACTCTTTATTGGTGAAGCGTCGCGGCAGAATTATGTGCCGCGATGCTCATTAACGATTATCTTTTTAGGGCTTGGGCGGAAGAAATCAAGGCTCGACCCTAAAGCTGCTCGAACCTTTATAGTACTGGTATGAATAAGTTCGGTGCTCAGCAAACTATCTTTCTGTCGGTGAACGGCATGTCGTGCGCAGGTTGCGTCCGTTCGGTGGAGGCTGCGCTTAATAAAGTGCCCGGCGTGAAAATAGCATCAGTTAACTTTGCTGGTCAAACAGCGTCCGTTACAGGTAATACACTGGCCTCAGCCTTGATCCGTGCAGTGAGCGATGCTGGATACGATGCCAGTTTGTTACGCCACAACTCGATTGAGTCACAGGAAAATGAAGCCGCTAACCTGCTGAAAAAGTCACTATTTCGATCCTCGTTAGCTCTGACTGGTGGTTTCTTGTTAATGGGCAGTATGTGGTTTGGGTTACTGCCATCTTTCAATGTGACAATCGCTTGGTTGGCTATTGGTATCGCGACCCTGGCCTGCATGTTGATTGCCGGAGGGCATTTCTTCCGGGGTGCCTTGAGTGCTGCAAGGCATTTTTCCACCACGATGGACACTTTGATTGCGCTGGGCACCGGCTCAGCCTGGATCTATTCGATGGTGGTTATTCTTTACCAGGAATTGTTACCAATAGGCGGTCGGCACCTGTTCTTTGAGGCAGCTTTGTTCGTCATTGGCTTTGTCAACCTTGGCAAAGCGCTGGAGATGAATGCTCGTTCCAGGGCGTCCCTCGCAATACAGAAGCTATTCGACCTGACACCCCGGTTCGTCACGCTAATTGATAATGATGAAGAGCGTCTGGTGCCTGTCGCCGATTTGGAACCGGGACAGCAGCTTAGAATTCGACCGGGAGAAAACTTTCCGGTTGATGGCATTGTCCTTGACGGGAAGAGCTCTGCAGATGAATCGCTGCTCACCGGTGAATCACTGGCGATTCCTCTTGTAAAGGGTAGCGGGGTATCAGCTGGAACAAAAAATATTGATGGTTCACTGCTGGTTGAAGCGTCGAGTGTCGGTGAGGAAACTCGGCTTGCGGCAATCCGGCGGCAGGTCAATGAGGCGCAAAACTCCAAGCCACCGGTTGCCGGACTTGTCGACCAGGTCACTGCTGTTTTTGTGCCCGTGACTATTTTGATTGCTGGTTTGACGTTTATCATCTGGTGGCTAGTAGGGCCAGAACCTCAGTTGTCCTATGCTTTTGTGACAGCGATGAGTGTGCTGATCATTGCTTGCCCCTGCGCGCTCGGTTTGGCTGTTCCAATGTCGATCATGGTTGGGATCGGGAGGGCGGCGACCAAGGGTCTTCTGATTAGAAACAGCGAAGTCCTGCAGGTAGCATCGACACTAGATATCGTCGTGCTGGACAAGACAGGCACGTTAACTATGGGCGAACCTGAGGTGAGTGCGATTGATGGGTTAAATGCTCAGGACCTCTCGATAGTATTGGGTCTGGCGAAGCAGTCAGCCCACCCTGTTGCTAAATCGATAGTGAGCGTCTGTCTCGGTAGGCATATTGTTCCCGCCGCAGTGTCATCAATTACTGAACACCCGGGTGGTGGTTTGGTAGCAGGATTGCTTGGAGATGAGCTAGTGCTGGGAAGTTTAAATTTTCTGAAGCAGCGAGGAATCTCTGGCGTGCCAGAGGTCGAGCGGATCGGTAGCGTAGTCGCCTTGGCCGTGGGTTCAGTCTATGTTGGCCATTTTGTGCTTAGCGATAAAATCAGGGGCGACGCAATCCAACCCATTCAATCTTTACTTGCTCTCGGGATCACTCCGGTAATGCTCACGGGAGACCATAGGGGGGTTGCAGAATTGGTGGCGGAGCAGGTTGGCATTACTGAGATCTATGCAGAAGTATCCCCTGAGGAAAAACTGGCGTTGATTCAGACATTTCAGGCCTCTGGTCATAAGGTGGCTATGGTGGGTGACGGAATTAACGACGCTGCGGCCTTGTCAGCTGCGGATGTTGGTTTTGCCATGGGGCTGGGTTCTGATGTCGCGCTGGAAAGCGCCGATGTTACGCTAAAGAATGGTGCCCTTGAGGGTATCGAACATATGATCCGGCTTTCACGCAAGGTGCTTTCCAATGTCCGCCAAAACCTTGTTGCTGCCTTTGGATATAATATAATTCTGATTCCCGTCGCAGCAGGTTTGCTCTACCCTTTTTTTGGACTGCTTATCAATCCAGCGTTCGCAGGCCTTGCGATGGCGCTGTCATCGGTCACCGTGGTATTCAACGCAGGTAGGTTGCGGTTTTCGTAGAACTTTTCTGCCGGTTTTAGTGTTGGTATTGATCGTTATCTAGAAGGCGGGAAACCGCGCTGATAACAAGTTAAAGTGCCTGCGCATGCAGCCGCTTAAGGAATCAAAAATGAAACTAGAAGGTATTCGGGTCCTGGACCTGTCGTTGTTCCTGCCAGGGCCACTGCTGACGCAGATGATGGCGGATCATGGTGCCGATGTGATCAAGCTCGAGCCTAAGGGTGCGGGCGAACCTAATCGGTCTATTGGACAGTTACGAAAGGGCGTGTCCGTCTATTTTTCGAACACCCACAGGGGTAAGCGAAGCGTTCAACTTGACCTAAAAAATGAAGAAGGAAATGCATTGGCGCTTAAGCTTGCTGCTTCTGCGGATGTTGTGATCGAAGCATTTCGGCCAGGTGTAGTAGAGAGGCTAGGAATGAGCTATGAACATATCAAAAAGGTTAACCCCGGGGTTGTTTACGCTTCACTTTCAGCCTTTGGGCAGACAGGGCCCTATGTAAAGAAACCGGCACATGACTTAGCAACAGAGGCTTATGCAGGGGTGTTAAGTGCCAACCTAGGTTTTGATGGTAAACCAGCAATTCCGGCCTTACCGGCAGCTGACATGCTGGCGGCAACTATTGGCCTTTCCGCGGTTCTGATGGCGCTGCTTCGTAAGAAAGATACAGGGCAAGGAGACTACATTGACCTTGCCATGATGGATTCGTTGATTTCTTGTCTACCCAACTCAATGGGTAGTGTTTTCGCGGAGAAAAAACCACCAACTATCGAGGATGAAAGAATTTGGGGTGGTTATGCGATGTACAACATTTATGAAACGAAGGACCAAAAGTTTGTTGTTCTCGGCGCATCAGAAATGCATTTCGCGGAATCTGTACTGAAAAAATTTGGAAGGGAAGACCTGATCCCATTGTGCGAACCTCCTCCTGGTAAAAATCAGGAACCGGTTCGTGAATTTTTTCAGGAACAGTTCATTCGTGAGAATCAGTCATACTGGGTTAAATGGTTCGATGATGTGGACGCGGCCTTTGCTCCCGTCAACGATTTACGGCAGGGGATGGACGATCCGCAGACTCGGTTTCGAGAAATGATTATCGAAGATAGTGAGGGCAACGAGCACATTGGTATTCCGATCAAGTTTCAGAATGAACCTGGTGGCGTTAATTTTTCTACCCCTACGCTCGGTGAACACAACCGGGAAGTAGCATTATCATTAGGCTATAGTGAAACAGAAATAGACGAGCTTGAGCGTTCAGGAGCCTTTAGCTAAGACGAATTGACTCGAGAGGACATAGGTGTTTTACACCCAACGTAATGAGGGATGTTATGTCACATTTAGAAACCACCGGAGATCAGGGTCGCTATAACGAAGTTGCGATCAAATATGCGGGGAAAATTCATCGATCAAGATCAGGTTCAAAGTTAACTAGCCAACCTGCAGTTGATGATTTATTCCCATCTTTTAATAGAGCAGGTCTCGGCATTTACCGGGTATATGAACAAATGGGAAACCAGCCGGTGACAGATGCTTTACAGGCGCAGGCAGACCTCCAGGGAGTGACGTTCGAACACCTTGGCCTCAGCATAGGGACAGTGCTACATGATGTTGACCTGAAGCAAACATTGTCTTCAGCCACAATAAAATTGATACGCGAGACATTACTGGAACGAAAAGTTATTTTCTTCCGTAACCAAAGTCTGGCGGAAGATGAGCAGGTTAAGTTTGGTAGATGTTTTGGTGAGCTTGATGCCTTTCCTTTTGGTAAATCTGGCGACAATCCCTACATTCTTGAAATCACTCACGACGAGAAACATCCGGGTACTGAAAATGGCTGGCACACAGATGTTACTTGGATGGAGAAACCATCGCTCGGTTCGATCGCGCAGTGCGTTGTGGTGCCGCCCTTTGGCGGAGATACGTTTTTCGCAGATAGTTATGCGGCGTACTTGGGGTTACCAGCAAAAATGCAGCAACGGCTTCAACATATCAGTGGTATCAACGACTACCGAGTTTTTCTATTGGGTAGGGGTGAGGGTGCGTTACCAGAGAATCTTGCAGAAGAAATAAAAAAAGAGATTCCCTTTGGTGTCAGCCATCCGATTTTGCGTACTCACCCGGAGACGGGCAAGACAGCACTTTACCTTAATGGCGCTTTTCTTCGGCATGAATCACTGTACGACAATCGAACGGGTGATGCCCTTGATGTTGAAGAAGCTAAAGAGATCGTCAGCTTTCTGCAACAACAACATGGGCGTCCTGAGTACGTCTGCCAGTTCAAGTGGCAGGCAGGCTCTATTGCTTTTTGGGACAACCGCGCCGCGCAGCACTATGCGGCAAGCGATTACTATCCGCACGAAAGGGTGCTGCGACGAGTGACGGTGAGCGGAGACAGTCCTTACTACAATCCGGTGAACCAATAATGCTGGTTGAGATATTCTCAAGCAGGTAAGCAGTTATGGTGGAACTCGATCACATCATTTTCAAGGTGAACGAACTCGATAAAAGTGTCTTTTTTACATATCGGTATTTGATATTTTAAAATTCGGGGCGGCGACGGGCCGTTCACTGTCGTTCGTGCCGGCGTAAAATTTAAAACAGAGCGGGCTCTTTGGGGTAGAAACGGGTTGGAGCGCTATGAGTTCTTTGTTGCGAGAAAAGAGTTCGACGAGATTTTCCCAAGGCGAAAAAATCTTGTGTAGTTTAGGTGCTACCTTCGACAGTGTTGACGGTGACTCGGGGTGCTACAGTTAACCTGGTGCTACAGGAGAGGGCCGATAGTTTGCTTTAATGAGTCGAACAGTCTCCTGATTGAAATCAGGACCTAATACTAATTCACGTCAACGTTTGGGAGAGTAACGCTCTGCCGGTCTGACTGAAATGCTAACTGGTTAATCAGACCCCGGTTTCCGCTGACATACCAAAGGCGGGCTCCCAACAGTATGGCGGCCGTTCCAACTCCGCAAGCCAGTCCTAGCCAGAAACCATATACTCCCATTGGTTCGCCAATGTATCCGAAGCCAAACAGGATTTGTGTCGGCAAACCTACTCCCCAGTAGCTGAATATCGCCAACCACATAGGAACTTTTGTATCCTTATAACCCCGTAGTGCACCGATACAGACAGACTGTGTAGCGTCAAAAAACAGGAAAAATACGACAAACAGCAACAAAGTTATCGATAGGTTCATGACGGCCTGCTCGGTGGTGTAAAAGCCGACTAACACTTCCTTAAACAAGTAAATAAGGATTGCGCCACTGATTGCGACAAACGCTGTGGTAAGAAATGCGATTAATGCGGTTGTCCTGGCCCCTGCTACTTCGTTTGCCCCAATGCGAAACCCTATTCTTATTGTTGCCGCCATGCCGAGCGCCATTGGTGGCATAAAAAAGACGGCATTTAGATTCATGGCGATATTGTGGGACGCGACAACGGCTGCACCAAACTGCCCGAGTAACAGTGTCGTGAACGAAAACAGGCCCATTTCTGCGAACATGGTCGTGCCAATCGGTATGCCAATGACCAATAATGGCTTGATGATTTTCCAGTCTGGCCATGAGAACTTTGAACGCCAGCCGGTGTGGTCGAATCGCTTACGGGTAACCACAATAATGACCAAGATAAGCTGGAACCACATCATGATCGCCTGGGCTACCCCGCAACCAACCCCACCCATTTCCGGCAGGCCAAATTTGCCATAAATAAGCACGTAGTTGAGTGGAATTTTGAAAATTAATGCTGTGATGGCTATATACATTGCAGGACGCGTGTAGCCCGTGCCGTCGGCCAAAAACCTAAGGCAGAAAAAACACAGCAGTGCGGGCATACCGAACGAGGTCATCTGTAAATACGGCACTGATATCGCGACCGCTACCGGGTCGACATTCATCAGGATATAAATAGGCTCGACGTTGTTAAGGATTACAATGACTAGCAGGCTTGCTGCCAGTGCCAGCCATAGCCCTTGTCTGAGGACGGGGCCGATATGCCCGTAGGCTCTGGCGCCATTTAGTTGTGAGATGGTTGGTGTGACGGCTTGAACGACGCCGAACACCAGCATCATGCTGGGCCAGAGGATACTCGTTCCGAGTGCCACACCGGCTAGGTCTGCTGATGAATAACGGCCCGCCATGATGGTGTCGGCCACTCCCATCCCCATTTGTGCCAATTGGGCACCCATGAGGGGAAGGGCCAGATGAAAAAGTTGTCGGGATTCCCTAATTATTTTCCCGGGTTCTTGAGGCGGCTTCAAGTTATCCGCTGATTTCCTCAGCATTTAATACTAGGTAGACACGCTTCTGAAAATACCACCGGCCATCAACTTTGACGTAATCATCTTCGTATTGACCTGTGACACTTCGTTTTACGCCATCTTTCTGGTGCAGGAATTCTTGCTGGTACCAGGTCGCGTGGGCCGTATCGCCATTAATGGTCATTGGCCCCGCAGAGGCGAAAAACCCGACGAATCCAAAAGCGCTCATGGCCTGCTGCCACATAGGGAAAAAGTTTTCCTTACCCGTGATCGGGCCTGCTCCTGGCAGTTCCCAGGTGGCGTCGTCACGCCAATTTTCTGCCCAAGCATCGCCGTCTTTTCGCATTACAGCATCGTTGTAGGAATCAACCAATTCCCGGATGGCTAACCTATCTTCTAGTGGACCTGAACTGATCATTTTCTCTCCTGCGTTGAGTTCAAAAATAGCACTTAACCACGTGCCATGAGGATTTGCCAGTCCTTGTAGGTTCCCAGCTGGGCTCGTTGTTAAAACGTAAACCTCTACAGCTTGTTAGGCTCGCAAAGCTACTCTGACTTCGCGCAGGCTATCTGAAGGCTCTCAGCACGCAAGTGATGGTGAAACCCACCAAAGCGGCCAGGAACACATACCCCCCCCAGGAAAACTCAGCCACATTCATGAACAGGTCGGCTGAGAACTCCTGCATGATTCTGTTTACCTGACCTGTGGCTTGAGAGAGGAACCCTTCATCGCTTTTAATGAACTGCTCAATAGCCGGAAATAGTAAGGCTATCCACATACATGTCAGAGGTAGAATGACCAGCCTCGACTTACCGAGTAGAAGAAAAAGGGGGGTCAAAAGACAAAAAGCAATAACAATGTTGGCTTCGCGTTCGGCAATCAGATGGTAAGACACCTCTCCTATGACAGGTAATGAAGCTAGCGGTAACCAGACGGAAAAAGCGACTAGGATGCCTGTCAGGTAGACCCAAACATCAAGTTGTTTGTTATTCATAGTTGGTGCTCTTGTTTGTTATTTTTGTAGAATTTTTCTGGACATCTCCGCGGCTAGCTTTTCCACACCTTCTTCATCAGTTGGCAGTACCAAAGGCTCCGGAACCGCAATCCCCCTCTGGCACGCAGGCCTTGCTTCCATTGCCGCTAGCCATCGCTGCAGGCTGTCCAGGCCCTCGAGCGAAACGCCTGACCAGAAATACAGCCTTACCCAACACCAGTTGGCGATGTCAGCGATAGAGAAGTCTTTAGTCAGCCATTCAGAATCGTCTAGCTGCCCGTCCAGTACTTCGAATAGCCGGCGCGATTCATTTTGGTACCGTGAGATAGCGGTGGGTATTTTCTCTTCCATGGAACGAAAGAAAACGTTTGCCTGCCCCATCATTGGGCCAACCCCCCCCATTTGAAACATCAGCCACTGGATAACCTCTGATCGGCCTTTAACGTCGGTCGGCATGAGACAACCCGTTTTTTCTGCGAGGTAAATCATGATTGCGCCTGACTCGAAGACGGCGAAGCCGTCATCAACCAGGGTTGGAATTCGGCCGTTTGGGTTAATAGCTAGGTAACCTGTTTCCTTCTGCTGCTGTTCCTGCAGGCTGATTTTGTGGAGCCGGTAATCTAGCTCCATTTCTTCCAAGGTGACGGAGGCTTTCCAGCCGTTTGGGGTTGAGGTGGTATAAAGTTCAAGCATGTGCTGATTTCCGATAAGGTGCCGCTATCTTAATCCGAATCAAGCTATGGAGAAAATGTATGGGTCATCCGGCAATTCAGGCGGGGCGTACTGCGGTAATAACCGGTGGTGCCTCTGGGATAGGTTACGCCGCAGCAGAAAGATTTCTTGCGAGCGGAATGAATGTAGTGATCGCTGATCGTGACCAGGAGGCGCTAGATTTAGCGGCAAGTCAGCTGGGTGAAAATGTGTTTGCGGTCACTGTCGATGTCGCTAGCTTATCGGATGTTGAAGCGCTGCGGGATGCGGCGTTAAGTCGATTCGGAGGAATTGCTGTTTTGATGAACAATGCAGGTACTGGGGGTGGGGGTGGTGCATTCGGAAGTTACAAAGGCTGGCAGAAAGTGCTGGGCGTGAATCTGTGGGGAGTGGTGCATGGTTTGCAAACATTTACACAACTGATGATCGATCAGGAAGAGCCCTGCGCCATTATTAATACGGGCTCCAAACAAGGGATAACCAATCCTCCAGGAGATGCAGCCTACAACGTGAGTAAAGCCGGTATACGCTCAGTTACAGAAAGCCTTGCTCATGAGTTGCGAAATATTGACGGTTGTCGAGTAACCGCGCACCTGCTCGTGCCGGGGTTCACCTATACGAGTCTCATTAAGCAGCACGTTTCGGAAAAACCTGCCGCAGCTTGGGAGCCCGAACAGGTTGTTGATTATATGTTGGAGAAGATCGATACGGATCATTTCTACATTATCTGTCCTGACAACGACGTAACTGGTCCGATGGACAGCGCAAGGATGCTCTGGAACACAAACGACATTGTGAAAGGTCGGCCTGCGCTATCCAGATGGCACAAGGATTACGAGGCCGCTTTCACAGCCTATATGAAGGATGTGAACTAAGGTTCGAGGTGCGTGATGTTGTCGTTTAGGTTTTAGTCAATCGGCTGGTTGATAGGATCGATCGCCATAGGGTGGGGCATTGTCATCGCAATGATTCATATTATTTTTTTAATGACCTTGCCCAATGTACGTTATGCTGATTGTAGAGGAGCATAACCCGATACTAGCAATTTGAAGGCGAATCGTTCTTGGGATCATCAGTAGCAGCAGCAAATTCTGGCGGTTGGCCCGCTCGATACAGCATCATCGTGCTGGCGGCGCTAGCAGTGTTCATCTGCTATATGGATCGCGTCATTATTTCGATCGCTATCATTCCAATGGCCTCTGACTTTAATTGGAGTCCAGAACAACAGGGGCGCGTCTTATCCTCGTTTTTCGTTGGTTATCTGCTCACCCAGGTGGCCGGGGGTTGGCTGGCTGGGCGATACGGTGGCAAGGTTGTTCTGGGGTTTGGCGTCATCTTCTGGTCTCTGTTTACGATGCTTACCCCAGTCGCCGCAGCTGGTGGATTGACAGCGCTGCTTGTTACTAGAGTTTTTATGGGTGTGGGAGAAGGCATCACCTTTCCTTCCATTTATGCCATGTTCGGCAGATGGATTCCAGAAACTGAACGCTCCCGAGCGATAGGCATTCTTTTTTCCACTATCCCTCTTGGGAGTGTTTTCGCTCTTTTGGCAACCCCTTGGATCGTCATGCACTACGGCTGGGAAGTGAGCTTTTATGCATTCGGCGCCGTTGGCTTTGTCTGGTTGATATTTTGGTACCGTTACGCCGCAGCTGCGCCTGAGTCGCACCCGAAAATTTCTGCACAGGAACTGCTCTTAATCAATGGCGGCGGGCTGCCAGGTTCGGATTCGCCTGCGCCATCGATGACGAAGTTACTAAGCTCTCCGGCGGTCTGGGCGATTATTGTGGGACATTTTTGCGCCAACTGGGGTGGTTATGTGTTGCTTGCCTGGATGCCTACCTATATTTTTAAAGGTCTTGGCGTTGAATTCGCTGCCGTGGGCCTGTTCACCATGATTCCTGCATTTTTCTCTTTCTTGGCGTTGAACGCTGGCGGATGGTTAGCCGATAACCTGATTCGACGTGGATTCAATAAGACGCGCGTACGTAAGATCATGCAGACGGTGGGCTTTGGTGGCTCGGCCGCGGTTCTGGCCGTCGTGGGTTATGTCGAAAGCGTACCGCTGGCGATCGCCCTGATGTCACTTGGCAATATTTTTGGTGGTGCGATGGCTGGAGGTTTTGGTGTGAATCATTTGGATATTGCACCCAAGGGTGCGGGCGTGATTATGGGGCTCTCAAACACCGCGGGAACGATACCCGGTATTATCGGCGTATACATTAGTGGTTTGATTTTGGAAGTGACAGGATCCTGGGCGCTGGTGTTTCAGACTGCGGCTGGTGTTCTCATTTTCGGATTGATTTTCTATGTTATTTTTGCAAGCGCAGAAAAACTGTTTGATTGAATGTCGATAAACTGAGCCGCTAGTTAGTGGCCGCAGTGTGCCTGAATCGTACTGCGTGAGCAGAAGCCCTACTCACCTCTTTTTAGTGGAGCTGGAATGACGGCATCAATTCGATGGTTTAAAGCTGCAAAACGAGCACGGACCTTGAGCTTTTTATCGAGATACTCAAAGCTTTCAGCGGTTTGGTAGGGCAGGGCCAGCATCGCGGGTGTGGCAACCAATGTGAGGATCGAAGCGAAAGCCATGCCCGATACGATGGCCTGCGACAGGGGGACCCACATGCCAGACATCTGGCTGCCGTGAACAATCGACCGATTTATCAGGTCCACACTAAAGTTCATTGCCAGCGGCAATAGACCAAAAATGGTGGTCAGTGTTGTCAGGAATACTGGCCGCAATCGTTGCGCACCCGTCCGGGTAATAAGCGTCACGTAGTCAAGGCCTGGGTTCTTTTTCCTTATGTTGTTAAAGGTATCTATAAGAACGATATTGTTGTTCACCACGATACCGGCCAGTGCAACGATGCCGACTCCCGTTAGCAGTGAGCTGAAGGGGCGGTCAGTCACAAGTAGTCCAAGGAGAACACCTGCTGTCGACATCACAACAGCGAACAGAATTAAGAACGCCTGATACAGACTATTAAATTGGGTAACAAGCAGGACAAACATTAGTAGCAGCGATAGGCCAAAGGCAATGGTAGTAAATTGTTGGGATTCCTGCTGTTCTTCGTCTGCGCCTCTGAACTCGATGTTCAGGGCTGGATCAAATTGCTGAGTCTTAAGCCAGGCCCTTAGTTCTTTCACTTTATCGTCGGCCAGCACGTCAGGGCTAACACCTGCTCGAATATACTCGACCGGTTTTCCGTTAACACGCTGAGTCGTATCGATGTTGTTTGCAGCTTCGCGAGTAACGAAATTAGAGATGGGAACCTGACCCTGGCTTGTCCGGATCTTAAGCTGGTCAAGTGCGCTGATACCTCGATCCTTCTCTGGATAGCGGACACGAATATCGACTGCATCATCAGACCTGTCCGGGCGATACTCGCCTATTTTGATGCCGTTGGTGATCAATTGCACAGCAAA
>MDTF01018804.1_pt1 | contig 13434 bp, 10 predicted proteins | sample 811191 | NCBI WGS metagenome assembly MDTF01 (sample SAMN05326649, study PRJNA326480) | marine metagenome | isolation source: seawater | place: Southern Ocean | collected 2011
TTCATGTAATTTAGAAGGTTCGTGTAGTATAACATGGCAAAGTGCATATTTAGAAGAAGTAGAATACAGTACGAACCTTCAATCAGATCTTGTTACTACGATGGAGACAGCTGACTTAGCTGCACTAGAAGCACAAGCAGAATTAGATTTAACAATTGCTCAAGCAACGCAAGCATCTCTAGAAGCTAACGATGTACTTTCTGCTACGATAGCAACAGCTGACTTAGCTGCACAAGAAGCGCAGATAGAATTAGATTTAACAATTGCTCAGGCAACACAAGCATCTATTGATGCCAGCTCATTACTGTCGGTTACAATTGCTGACTTTAACGCATCAGAAGACCAATATCTAGCTCAGATAGCAGAATTAGAAAGCCCTATAGTAATTGATATTATAAATGGATGGAATAACATTGGCTATACAAGGAAAGTAAGCCAAGATGTGATAGCTACATTAGAAGCCATTTCTACACACATTTTAATTGTTAAAAACAACGATGCCCAAGTTTACTGGCCTGAGTTCGGTTTTAACGGAATCGGTGATTTTATTCCTGGTCAAGGATATCAGGTAAAAACAAATCAAATGATTGCGGACTATTTCTTCCCGGATACACAAGGTTTGAGAATAGAGGTTTCTACTTCTATCCCTCAATGGGTAATCGACCTCCCTGCAGACATACATCCAAACGATATTAGAACCTTGGTAAAGGTTGTAAATATGTTAGGGCAAGAAGTAAACCCCGACTATAGTTTAAAAGGAACTACCCTCATCTACTTATACAATGATGCTAGTGTAGAAAAAAGAATAAAGTAAAAAAAAAGCGCCAAATGGTGCTTTTTTTCCATATTTTAGGGACGCTTAGCCAGCAGTTTTTCCAACTGCTCCTCTAGTGCTCCCCAATTCTCCATATGTCTTTCTAATGAATCTTTGGACGATTGGTAGTTCTTAAAAAAAGTCTCGTCAGCAAGTAACGATGAACTCTTAATAGGGTCAGACAAATCTTTATCATTGGACTCTATAGTCGCTTCTAAATCAGAAATCTGACCTTCTACCTTAGACAATTGATTGGATACTTTCTTTATATCCTTATCTAATGCTTTCCGCTCTGATTTCCCTAGCGGTTCAGCTACAGGGTTTACAATAACCTTAGTTCGTTTCTCTAGTTCACGCATGGATTCGATTTTTCGTAAACCGAGGTAATCATTAATATCGCCAATATGAGTTTTGATGAATCCATCTCTAAACTCAACTACCTTATTGGTTAATCCAGCTAAGAAATCTCTATCGTGTGAAACTATGATTAAAGTGCCTTTATAAGCTCGTAAGGCAGCTTTTAGCACTTCCTTAGAACTAATATCCAAATGATTTGTAGGCTCATCTAGAACCAACAAATTAGAGCTTTGCAAAAGCATTTTACATAAAGCCAATCTAGATCGCTCTCCACCAGACAATACGCTAACTTTTTTGTCTACATCTTCACCAGAAAATAAAAACGAACCTAACATATCTCGTGAGCGATGACGCAGTGCATCATCAGCAACATCTTCAATAACACTTAAAACAGTTTTAGTAGAATCTAATAGTTCAGCCTGATTTTGAGCAAAATAACTGAGATCTACGTTATATCCTTCTTTAATAGTACCTGAAAAATCGGTGTGTCCTATAATACATTTCAATAAAGTAGTTTTACCTTGACCATTTTGACCAACAAAAGCTAATTGATCACCCCGAGCAATTTCCATGTCTAAATTAGAGATAATCTCCTTGTCGTCGTAGGCTTTAGACAAGTCTTGAATTTCTAAGACTACTTTTCCTGAAGGGTTAGACATCGGAAAAGAAAAATTCATTTTTTTAACTGAATTATTATCTACTTCTATCCTATCCATTTTGTCGAGTTTCTTAATTAAACTCTGTGCAAAAGAAGCTTTACTGGCCTTATAACGGAACTTATCTATAAGATCCTCTGTTCTCTTAATTTCTTTCTCTTGATTTTTTTGTACAGACAATTGTTGCTCAATACGCTCTGCTCTTAAAAATAAATACCTTGTATAAGGAGCTTTATAATCATACACTTTAGCATTAGCTATTTCAATTGTTCTATTGGTAACCTGATCTAAAAAGGCTCTATCGTGTGATACTAATAAAACGGCTCCGCTATACGACTTTAAAAAATTCTCCAACCAAACTATAGATTCAATATCTAAGTGATTGGTAGGTTCATCGAGTAGCAAAAGATCGGGATTTCCCAACAGAACTTTAGCAAGCTCTATACGCATACGCCAACCTCCACTAAACGTTTCGGTATTATTCTGAAAGTCTTCAGATTTAAATCCCAAACCAAAAAGAACCTTTTCTATATTCGAATGATAGGTATAACCACCTATAAGATTAAGTTCGTGTTCAAACTCTGTTGACTTATTGATTAGATCTAAATACGAATCTGATTCATAATCAGTTCTAGAAACGATTTGGTCTTGAATAAAAAGAAGTTCCTTTTGTATAAATTTAATTCTAGGAAAGGCTTTTTCAGATTCTTCTAAAACTGTACATCCAGACTCAAAGTCGATATCTTGAGAAAGGTATCCTATAATCTTTTCTTTATGAAGACTTACAGAACCACTAGTAAAACCAGATTGGGAGAAGATGATTTTAAGAAGAGTCGATTTTCCAGCACCATTCTTTCCGACTAAACCAATTCGGTCACCTTTGTTAACCAAGAAATTAAGGTCATCGAATAAAACTTCGCCTCCAAATTGAACGCCTATATTTTGTAATGTTAACATGGGTAAAGGTCTTGGTATCGGTTAATGTTTACTTCTGTATTTAAAGAAGTTCCTTGTTCTAAATAACTTGTAAACTCTAATGAAAGTAATGGTGATATAAGTAAGCCGCGCGCACCTAGGCCATTAAACACAAACAAGCTTTTGTGCACAGGGTGTTGACCAATTAAAGCTCTGCGATCTTTAACTGTAGGGCGTAATCCTACTTCGTGATTAATGAGTTCTACAGGCAAATTTACAAAGCTAGATAATCTAGCAAGTAAGTCTGATTTTGCATTTTCTGTACATAATTCATCTTTCTCATCCCAATTAAAGGTAGTGCCAACTTTATACAAATCACCGCCTAAGGGTAATATAGAAACACTACTTTTTAAATGCTCTTTAAGATTTAAACCTTTTATACGGACTGTTAAAAGCTCTCCCTTTGTACGCATTAATGGGAGGTAATTAAATAGTGGATTTAAACTTAGTCTATGACCCTCACAGAAGATTATTTTTGAAGCTGTGAAAGACTTATAAGTCACCGAATCGTTGGTATAAGAGAGGCTAGAAAAATCAAAATCTTGGTCGATCAAAGAGTTTTCAAGTAAAAGATGCGCTCTAAATGCAGCAATCATAGTTCCTAGACGTACACGACCAGAGTGATTTACTTCACCATAACCAAAAATAGCATCTATAAATTGATTTGTATTGGGAATAAATGAAGGATTCATAAAAGCAGCTAAAGACTTTTTTTCTGACTTTTCCATCCATAGATTCTGTTCTTGGACAGATTTAAACAACCTATGTAGCTTTATTGGCTCATGTATAGTAAGCTTAAATTTTTCCTCAAATTCTCGAATAAAAGTATAAAGAGGATCTAATTGTTTCTCGACCATCCAACAAGGCGTAAACCTCTTTAAAACCATCGGATTATAAGCGCCAGGAGCAATCTTAGACGAAGTTAGCTCTCTATGCTTGTCAATTACCAATACAGTCTTACCAAGCTTTTGTAGTCTGAAAGAAAGCACGGTGCCGGCTAATCCTTGGCCGACAATTATATAATCAAATTGCTTCATAAGAAAAAAGCTCCCAAAGGGAGCTTTCATATTTTAAGGTAAAGAAATTTAGTATTCCCAAAGATCAGATTCCATATTACGAATATCATTTTTAATGCGATCCGCTTCTAGGAGTTGGTGCATTCTATCTTTTTTGTACTCAAAGATAGCACGATCGTATAAATTGGTCTCTTTTGTAATTACAGATGCGAATAAACGTTTGTGTAAAAACTCATCATAAGTAAGTCGCTCTACTCTATTGCTTGTGTTAAATACAGTAGCATTAGCCAATAATTGACGCGCTTCAGGAAGCCAAATCCAAAAAAGTTTAACCTTTTCTATTTCTAGAGTTTCCTTATTCATTATTTCGGCTACAGGGCAAATTCCTAGGATACGAACATCAATAACAGATCTCTTTTTATCGAAGAAACGATCTTCAATAATTAAATATTCTTTAATATCCTTACTTTCTACCTTAATAGTGTCTATTTCGCTAACAAGCTCACCAGTATCAATATCTTCATATTCTACAGTGTCGATTGCAAATAGCATTTTCTCAACCTTCTCTTTAGTAACAACTTCATCAAAGTACTCAGAATCGTAAGCTGTTAATGTTTGGTCTTCTAAAACAGCTTTTAAAAGATTTGCAGCAAGATTCATTCTAAGTTCACCACCACCAGTTTTCACAGGGTAAGTAGGGAAATATAAAGGGTGATTTTTTCTTTGTCTTAAGTCCAAACGCTGAATGTAGGTTTTAGACCAAAGAATATCATCTTCTCTTACAAAAGGGTAATCTAATACTCTATTTTGATAATCGTGGTGTTTCACAAAAGCGTGACCATCAAGAGCACTTGCATTCGGATTATAATCCAATACATTGGTTTGTGCGAATGTAAAAGAACCCGCTAATAATACTAATCCTGTAAAGGCAACCTTAAAGATTTTCATGATCCTTCGTATTTAAATTACTGTACTGTCAAAATTATTGCACCACATGGTTTACGTCCATCAGGACCCTTAGCCCTAATATTTGTAAATGAGATGTCGGAACCAGGCTTTAATTTTAAGATTTTCTCCTTAATTTCTGCCGTAAACTTGTTTCCTTTTGCTTTTATTGTCTTGGTATATTCTCCATCAGTTAAACGTACATCGTATGATTCTACGGTATACTTCAAATCGAACGGGAAGTTTGGAAGTGTAGCTGCGATACCTTGCGCTTTACTTAATTTACCTTTAGACATTACACCTTCTTTTTTACCATTAATACTGGCAGACGGAGAAGGTATTCTTTTTAATCTAAATTCAATTGGTTTTCCTATGGTTCTACCATTCGCTTTAACAGTGATTTTAGAATCACCCTTAGCTTTATCGCGAACAGTTGCTTCGTATTGGCCAGACTTAATTTTCTTTAGAGTTACGTTAGTTCCAGAAACTGTTAAATCCTCAGGAGAATAACCGGGTACAGAAATCTCAATTGGATTGGGTACACCTCTGTAGAAAACATTCATCTTAGTTGGCGAAACAACAGCCATTGGCTTAGCAACCTGGTATTCGAAGATTTCATCAAATTCCTCAACTCCACCTTCCGTAGTTAAAAGGATTCTGGCAGCACGTTTCTGTACACCTATTCCTCTTGCAGGCACACTATACGCTCCACGACCATTAGTTGCTACAGAGATAGTATCCCCTTGACTAAAATCAGGAAGTGTATCGTTAATAAAAACATCTGTTACTATAATTGTAGGCGTTTGAGATTCATCGTAAGCTGCAAGCGAAATACTGGCCTTAAAACTATCTCCTTCCATTACGTAACTCTTAGTTGGAATAACCTGAGCCTCTACGGTCGAGAATTTCATATCATCCGCACCAATATTACTTCTTAAGTAATCTACAACCTTAGATTCTATATTTACTACGTCTCCTTGCAGCTGAGTTAAGAATGTTAAAACGGCAATTAATGGATAATGGTCAAATCTATCTTCTTCCCAAGTAAATGATCCTTTTTTACTAACTATATCATCAAGTTTAAAGGTGGTAGTAATTAATGCGATTAAATCTTCATTATCAGAAACCCCTTGAATTTTAAGCATAGAATCTCTATACTTTTTGATTTCTGCTTTAAGTAAAGCTCCTTTCTGAGGTTTCTTTAACATTTCGTTGGCAACCTTTTCAAGGTTATCCATACCAATTAAAGCACCATCCTCATCATAACCACCAGTCTTAAGGATTAAAGAATCCTTTAAAACTTCAATATAGTCTCTTAATCCTTCAGCATCGTCTTTAATATCAAAAGCTAAATCTTTCCAAACTCCAACTTTAAGTGGATTGTTGTCTGCTGCTTTTTCAAATTCAGAATACATTAAATTATTCTGTACTCCAATATTTTCTACTGCTTGACTCAAAGAAAACTCAACCTTTTGAAAGGCTTTTAAAATATCCTTTGACACATTCAAAGCAAGTAAAGCTGTTAACACGAGATACATCATGTTAATCATTTTCTGCCTTGGTGATAAATTACCTCCTGCCATACTTTCTAAATCTTAAGAATTAATAACAGTTTATTTATTGTAATTCATCGCATTAAGCATATTACCATAAACGCCGTTTAAAGCATTTAAGTTTTTGCTTAACATCTCCAATTCGATTTGCATTTGTTGTGCATTATCTAAAGAGGCAGTCATATTAGTCGCCATTCTACGAGTAGCTTCAGTTTGTTCTGTAGAAGAAGCAATTTGTGCTTCATACAAACCGTTAATATTTTCTAATTTTTTAGCTGCTGCAGTAACTTGCTTACTGTACTCTTGAGTACTGTCTGCAATATCTGTAACAGAACCTATTCCGTTAGCTGCTTTGTTTACTTTACGTAAACCTTCACCTAAACTCATAATAAGATCACCATCGACTTTAGCTTTTTCAAGCATATTGTCTAACTCTCTTACAGGACTTAAATTATCGTCATTCATTCCAGCTAATTCTGGATAAACTAGAGACCAGTCGTACTCAGCATGTGGCTTCTCAAAAGCAGAGAAGAAGAAGATAACTGCTTCGGTACCTAAACCTACAATCAGCATCTCATCAGCAAAAGTCCAGTGTTGTATTTTAAATAATGCACCTAAGATTACTACGGCTGCTCCGATTCCATAGAGTTTAGCCATTGCATTTTTTCCTTTTTTAGATTCTAAAAAGCTCATATCTTGTGAATTTTTGATTTGTAATTATTAATATCCAAAATTAATTGTTTCAACACCTGCGTAAGTTTTTACACAACGGAAACCAATATAACATTTAGATGTGTCTTGGTACTCGTAATCTCTTGCAGCAACTTGTAAAAAGGCTCCAACATCTTTCCATGAACCACCTTTAACCACTTTTCTTTTCAACATTGGATGTGCATTGTCTGCAGCATCGTATGTGTAATAAGGATTCATATCTGACACAAATAATGAAGCAGATGGTTCGAAAGGTGTAGAACTCCACTCAGAAACGTTACCAGACATATTGTACAAGCCGTAATCGTTAGCCCAGTAAGAAACAGAAGGAGATGTAAATGCATATCCATCGGCTATATAATTACCTCTGATTGGTTTAAAGTTAGCTAAGAAACAACCTTTACTATTACGAGAATATGGTCCACCCCAAGGGTAAATTTGATTGTCTTTTCCACCTCGAGCAGCATATTCCCATTCTGCTTCTGTAGGCAAACGAAATTCAGTTTCATACTTCTGTTGGTAGTTAGACAACTGCTCTAAACGCATATTTGTTCTCCAATTACAAAAAGCTGTTGCTTGCTCCCAGTTCACACCCGTAACAGGATATTCACCATAAGCAGGGTGCCAGAAATAAGTATCGAACATTGGTTCGTTAAATGTATAAGAGAAATCATGCATCCAAGCTAATGTGTCTGGGTAAACATAAACATCATTTTCGTGCACTAAATTCTGACGAGAAAAACCTTCTCTATAAGTTTTAGTTTCAGGATCAAAACGATTTGCTTTTTGTGCCGCAGGAGATTTATCAACCCAACTATAATTATGACTCCAAGAGCGAGAATCGAATTCTTTACGACCCATAATTCTATCCTCTAAAGGAAGGTACATTTCTTCAAGTATCATTTGAATTTCTTCGTCTGTATTCCCCAAATTTAATGGAACATTCCAGTTAAGATATGGATTTTCAAGAAACTCACCATCTGCAGTCTCCTCTATGTACTCATAACCTTCTACCATACCTTCGGCAAGTAGTGTTCTAGCTATGGAATCTCTAACCCAATGAACAAACTGACGGTATTCGTTGTTTGTAATTTCGGTTTGATCCATGTGAAAAGCGTGCATGGTTACTAATTTTTTCGGTGTAGTATGTGCGTAAGGCACATCACCATCATTAGCACCCATAGTAAATGTACCACGGGGAATAAAAACCATTCCGTAAGGATCGGAAGGGTAGAACTCGGTTAATTCCTGAACACCAACTAGCTCACCTCTGGATGAAGTACCACAACTACTTAATATAGCAGCTGTAATTGCACCAATTAAAAGTATCTTTTTCATTTTTGTTGTTTTTCCTACAGTTTACTTAAATAAGTAATTCAAATTAATTATATCTGATATTCCTATAATGCGTCGGGATCTTTCCTCTCGGGTGCATCTTAAATGAATAACGTAATAAAATTTCGTGTGAACCACTAGACTCGGACTTTAGGTCTGAAGTTGTAATATCATATGCGTAGCCAAACTTAAGGTTTTTATTAATATTATACCCAGCTATTAGTACTACTGCATCGTCTAATCTATATGTAACTCCACCCCAAAGGTGTTCTCCGTAATTTGCGTTTATGTTAAAGTCAATTTGTGTTGAAACTTGATCTGTTTTAACGTGCATAGAAGGACGTAAAACAAGCTCGGTATTTACTTGGGTCATCCAACCTAAAGTTAAATAATGATGCTTCTTAAAATTAAAGGTTCTTGTGTTTTCGCTATAAGTAGCGGTTGGTTCATTTAAGTGGGTAACCGAATAACCTATATACAACTCTTTCATCCTATAGTAGACACCCAAACCTAGGTCGGGCACTAAATCGTTTGAACCAGTAGCAGGGATTAGTGGGTCATTTCCACCATTTGATCCGTCTGGAGCAGTCCATTCACCTTCAATTCCAACATCAATAAAACCTAAACTAAGACCAATACCTAATTCAGATTTTTTAGACAGCCTTGTTTGATAGGCATACGAGAAGTTTACACCTCGTGAATATTCGTTACCTATCTTATCGTTTACTAAACTAACACCCGCACCACCGTGTAAAAAATACACAGGAGCTTCAACACTTACATGCTGAGTTGTAGGAGCACCATTATCAAAACCAACCCATTGACTACGATGAATAGCCAAAGCGTTGAATTGATCGTAAGACCCCGAAAAAGCAGGATTTACTGAATATATGTTGAACATGTTTAGTGAAAACTGTGGGTCTTGCTGGGCTTCAGCTAAACCAGTAATTAACACACAAAACAGTACTAAAACCTTTTTCATACAATGCATAATATGTTTGTTGCACCTTAATTGAGAGGCCTAAAGATAGAAAAAAAAACAAAATTTGATTGATTTATATTAACAACCTTCATTCATACCCTATTAAGACTTCCCTTGAAGGCAAAACTTATGCCACTTTCTAAAACTTTAATTGTGAAGAAAGTCGCTCCGTTAGTAGCCCCTGAACTGCTTTATTATAGTCGTTTAGAGAACAAGATAGCAGTGGTATATTAGCAGTTTCAAATTTATTATAGAGTGCTACCCACCACCTACCAGATCGATTACTTTTGTAAAATACAAGTTCTGAAAACCCTGCACTCACATGAAATTTTTTGTAGTTGTCATTGTTTATTTCGGGAAAGTCGTCATATCGTAGATGTAAGCCTTCTAAAAAGCACCAAATTGACTGTGCAAAAACCTTCGAACTCTGTTTGTTTTTATCTAACCTAGGGTTTAACTCTGCAAATAAAACACTTTTCATACGATTACTCATGCCGGCGTAACGCATCAGAGCACACAAACCATCAGCACTAATCCCGTTTGGAGAAGAATGCATCGTTGCTGGGGCAACCGATGACTTAAGAACCGACAAGTCAATACTCATGTGGTCTAAATCTCTTACATAAGGCTCTAGCTCATTATAATCAGCATTAAAATCTCCTAAACGAAGCAAAGTGAAGTCCATATTCTTTAAGAGAATAACTTCATTTGGCGAACATAGGTAAGTCTGATAAGCCAATAGTGTGTACTTAGACAATAACGATTCTGGGGCAGCTACAAGCTCAGACAAAAATGAAGTAGAGTTATAAATACCTCCATCTTGAAAGTTTAAATATGCATCAGCAGAGGCAAAGCTCAACGGTTTGCCGAGAGTAGAATATGCCTCAAAAATCGGTTTTATTAAATCGTGCCCCCCCCCTAGGATTAAAACTTGTTTTCTGATTTTCGCAAAGTATTCACTAATATCTTTCAGCGCACTATAGGTGTCCTCTACACGGTCACCAAGTTTCAAATTACCTAAGTCAAGAATCTTCATACCCCACTCACCATGATACAAATCATATAATTCATCGCGGATTTCGTCTGGAGCAAAGGCACAAGTTTCATTTTTTAAAGATAAGCGACCTTCTTGTACACCAAATAAAATAAGGTTGTACGGCTCAAAATCGAGATGTTCTGTTGGTGAATAAAAATCTACGAATGAACCCATTTTCTCACCCTCTAATATAGAGAGGTCTGGTGTATAAACTTCAAAATAATCCTTTATTTCCATGGGCTAAATATAAAAAAAGGAAGAAGGATTCGCGCACTAATAAAGGACATAAGTATTTTTTGTACTTTTAATACCTAATAAAATATATAATCGAATAGAATACCTATATAATAATTTAAAAATAAACCAAAGAAACAGTTACTTCTTCTAAGTTTGAGTTTTGGACTATTGCTAAATGCACAAAACATCATCTTACTGGGTAATAAAACAATAAACCCAAGCTTTATAAGCCTTATAGAAACTACAGTATTCTACACGAAACTAAATAATATAAATCGAGAAATTGGACTATTTGAAAGTGAAATTGGAGCGATTTACAACATTAAAAAAAACTATTTTCACAGTTCCATTTATCAATATGGATACAAACATTATAAAGAAACAATAGTCAAAACTGCTAGTTCTAAACAACTAAGTAAAGATTTTTTTTTGGAATAGGCATAAACTTTCACCACCTATACCTTTATGAAACAGTCAATTATCAAGCACTTAGTTTTGATATGGGAGCGGCAAGTGCAAAAGAATTAATATCGATTCCAATTAGATTTAAAATACGTTCTCCCAAAAAGAGAAACAAAATCATAATTACGCCAGCTACAATCGTTGCTTTTTCGGCTTGGACATGTCCCATCTTAGCTTTTAAACCAACAATAATTGGAATAGACCCTAAAATATCGATCACTGCAAAAAGTGTTAGCGTTACTGTAAGAATGTTTCCAAAATTCATAATCTGACTTGTTTAATTTTTACGCGAATGTATGCTAAAAGAAAGTTTCTTCAAATCATCCCAATACGTTTTATACGATTTATTTACTACTTCAGAATCATCAATAAGTACCGACTTAGATTTTAGAGCTAAAGGAGCTAAACACATTGCCATTCGGTGATCTTGGTAGGTTTCAAAATCTAAATCTATTGCTGGAAACTCCGAATTAGAGAGCACTTCTAAAGCATTGTTATTGGTAATCCTTAGCTCTGCCCCACATTTTTTCAATTCAATTTTCAACGCCACTAAACGATTAGTCTCTTTTAGTGGCAGATTATTGAGCCCAGTAAGTTTTATATTAATTCCTAAACCGCAGGCTGTAGCCGCAAGTGTTTGTGCGAGGTCTGGGATTTCTTTACAATCGAAAGTCAAAGACTGTGCTATTTGAAAATCTTTAATTTTTTTCAAGTTCAAAACACCGTCATTTATTTCAGAATGTATTCCAAATGACTCATAAAGTTCCATTACTTTTTTATCGCCCTGAATAGAGTTTTCAGACACATAAGAAACTTCTAATTCTCCTTTTTCACTTAGTGCTAAGATTTCATACAAATACGAAATGGAAGACCAATCGGACTCTACCTCTACAATTTCATTTTTATAAATACCTGGAGAAACAGAAATCGTATTTCCTTGCCAAGTAGAACCAACACCATGTTGTTTCATCAAACTCAGCGTCATATCTATATAGGGTTTAGATAAAATCTCTGAATCTAATTCTAATTGAATTCCATTTTTTAATGTAGGCGAAATGAGTAATAATGCGGTAATAAACTGACTTGAAACAGAAGCGTTCATTGGAATAATTCCGCCGTCTAAAGTCTTTCCATTTATTTTTAAGGGTGGGAACCCTTCTTTTTCGGTATAGCTAATATCAGCACCTAATAATCGGAGAGCATCTACCAAAACCCCTATAGGTCGTTGTTTCATTCTTTCAGAACCGGTAAGAATTACATCAGAATTTCTACTGGCATAATAGGCGGTTAAAAAACGCATTGCAGTTCCTGCTAAACCAATATCTATAATTGAACTCGTACTCGAAAGTGCTTTTTGTAACACACAAGTATCTGCCGAATTTGAGCAATTTCGAATAGAGTTAATAGAACCAGAAAGTGCGTGAATAATTAACAACCTATTAGAAATACTCTTAGAGCCTGACAACTGTAAGGCTCCACTAATTATTTTTTGATCTATATGTATTCTCGTTTTCATACTAGATTACTAAGTAAACTAAAAAAGCCTCCACTTTCGTGAAGACTCTTTATAATTATTTCTTGTTTGGCTTTACTTTGGCTTTAGCCTTAGGTTTGGCTTTTGCTTTAGGCTTTGGAGCTGCTTTACCTTTTTTCTTAGGTTGATTTTCCATAATCACCAAACATTGTCCTCTATCTAAATCTTCAGCCTCAAGGTCTTTAGGTATTTTATAGTTGGTTTTCTCAACCTTTATATAAGGACCCCAGCGACCATGTAATACTTGAATCGTTGGTTCTTCATCATCAAAAGTATGAATATGCTTTTCGGCATCCGACTTTCGCTTAGCTTCAATCAAATTAATACAAGCAGCTAATTCGATAGTCATAGGATCTTCTTCTCCTAAAGAAACAAATTTACTATCGTGACGAACATAAGGACCAAAACGACCAATCGCCACTGTAACTACTTTCTCTTCAAACTGCCCTACCTGACGAGGAAGTTTAAATAAATCTATTGCTTCTTCGAGGCTGATAGATTCAATTGACTGTCCTTTTCTAAGACTCGCAAATTTGGGTTTTTCTTCTTCCGAACCTTCCCCTAATTGTGCCATAGGACCGTAACGACCAATACGCACATATATATTAATTCCTGTTTTCGGATCCAATCCTAGAAGACGTTCTCCTACAGCTCTGTCTGCATTTTCTTTTACATCTTCTACCTTAGCGTGAAAATCGCCATAAAAGTCTAAAAGCATTTTATTCCATTCTTTATCTCCTGCAGCAATCTCATCAAACTCTTCTTCTACTTTTGCAGTAAAATGGTAGTCTAAAACAGAATCGAAGTTAGAAACTAAAAAA
>MDTF01001692.1_pt1 | contig 13432 bp, 14 predicted proteins | sample 811191 | NCBI WGS metagenome assembly MDTF01 (sample SAMN05326649, study PRJNA326480) | marine metagenome | isolation source: seawater | place: Southern Ocean | collected 2011
AACATATTAAATAAAATGTTTACTATATTTGTATTAAATATTACATACAATATATCTTATGATTAATAAAAAAGTCCTTTTTTTTATGCCTTCTATTGAGGGTGGTGGGGTTGAAAAAAACTTATTCATTGTATCTAAATTTTTCACAAAAAAATTTAGATACATTTCATTGATTACCACGTCAGTAGACTCTAAATCTAAATTTGATAAAAAAATTAAAATAATTAGTCCTAAATCTGACTTCTGGATTAAATTTCAAAGAAGACCAAAATATATTATTTGTCTTTTTTTACTTCTAACTGAAATTTTTAAGAATAAAAAAATTATTGTATTTTCTTGGCAGGCAAATATTTATTGCCTACTTTTGTGTAAATTATTTGGGGTAAAAGTTGTAGTTCGGTCAAATTCAGCTCCAATAGGTTGGTCAAAAAATATTGTAAAAAATTATATTTTTAAAAAAGTTTTAAGATTGGCTGATAAAACCATGGTTAACAGTGAGGAGTTTAATCGTGAGTTAAGAAAGAGATATAATATTAAACCAGTGACAATATATAATCCCTTAAATAAAAGTGAAATAATTAAATTGGCTAATAAAAGAATTAAAGAACCTTTTTTTAAAAAAGATTGTTTAAATTTAATTAATGTAGCTAGATTTACCAATCAAAAGGATCACTTAACTTTACTTAAAGCTATTAATTTAATTAAAAATAAAGTTAGATTAAAATTAATGATTATTGGAAGGGGCTCAAACCTTCACACAATGAAAAATTATATAGCTAATAATGACTTAAATAATATCATTAAAATAAAAGAGTTTACTGAAAATCCTTTTCCATACATGCGGTTAGCAAATGCGTTTATTTTATCATCTACCTTCGAAGGATTACCAAATGTTTTATTGGAATCTTTAGTTTTAAAAAAATTTATAATATCAAGCAACTGTCAAACAGGACCTAGGGAAATTTTACTAAATGGAAAAGGAGGCCTACTTTTTAATGTGGGGAATCATAACCAGTTATCAAAAAAAATATTATTTCTCAGTAGAAACAAAAAACAATGTAATAAAATGCTTTCTGTGGCTATTAAAAATTTAGATAGGTTTGATAAAAGTCTCAACTTAAATAAATACTTTAAATTAATAAATAATATTTAAATCTTGTAAAAAAATTTATATTTTATTTGTTTCACGTATTTATAAAAGAAATACAAAAATATATTATATTTCCATATTGATTTTACATTTATTATTTTTGAATCTTTTTTCTTTTTTAAAATGCATAGTCCATTCTCATTCGCATTAAACTGAAAATCTATTTGTTCAAAATTTGAAAAAAAAAATTCCTCAACAGCTTCTTTAGATAAATCTGAAATAATTGCATTTGATACACTTTTTATTTGTCTATAAGGGTATGACGAAGTATCATCCACATATACGTGCCCACCTTTATTTAAAAAAGGAAAATAAATTTCTAATAATTTCTTTACATGATTGGGCTCATGATAACTATCAATATACAATAAATCTATTCCCTCATTTAATTTTGGAAATAAAGTAAAAATTTTTTGTTGATTAAGATCGTTTATTTTGTAAAATTTCCATTTATTATGACTAAAAAGATCTTTGCAATCTTTAATATCAAATGAATAAACGCATCCATCTGTTTTTTCTGCGGCATCTAAAAATGCAGCAGTAGAGGTTCCTCTATCAACTCCAAATTCTACAATATTTTTAAATTTATTTTTAATTATTTCACTGTGCATGATTGAAAGATGATTTTTTTTATCATATTTAATTATCTCAAGTGTCTTTTTATGAAGGCTATTCATTATCTATTTAATAGTTTTCTCAACGAATTTTTTAATGATAGTTCTCTTGACTTGATATTTTTAGGCTCAATTAATTTTTTTTCATTTAATTTAATTATTTTTGCCATTCCAGATCCAACAAAAGAAAAATATACATTTAGATTTTCTTGATTTGAAAGAATTACTTCATTTATCATTTTAAAAGTTTCTCTGTTATTCATTTCACTATTAAAATGATTTCTATAGTTATTTTCAACGTATGGTATCCAGCAAACATCATCTATAAACATCTGGCCACCAACTTTTAGTTTTTGATAATAATAAAAAATTATTTTTTTTACATGTTTTGCATTATGAAATGAATCAATCATGATTACATCAAAGGAATTTGGTATTTCTTTTTCTAGTAAGTCAAAATTATCATCTCTTGACTGTATAAACTTCCACCTATTGTTATTTGAAATTTGGGAGCAATCATCAATATCTACTGAAAATAAATTTCCATCATTTTTTTCACATATTTCTATAAATTTTTTTGTAGAAAATCCGTGCCTAACTCCAAATTCTAATATTACAGGGTTAAAAATTTTTTTAACATCTGTCATCACAAAATTATCTAGTTTATTACTATATTCATCATTCATTTTTATCTAATTTCTCTTAATAAATTTACAATTTGTTTATAGTGAGAAAAAACTGTAAATTTTTTAATATATTTTTTTGTTTTTAATATTTTTATTTTTTTCTCTTTTTCATTTAAATTAGAAAAAATTTTAAAATTTTTTATAAAACTTTTCTTATCGTTAGATTTAAACAAAATTCCATTATCACCATTGTTTAGTATCTCTTTTGGTCCATTTTTGCAATCACTAGAGAGTATTGGAATATTCAAATATGCCGCTTCAACCAATACAAAACCTGGGTCTTCCCATAATGATGATAGTATAAAACCACTTGATGCATTCAAATAATTATAAACATTATTCTTAAATGGCATTAATTTTATATTTCCATTTACTTTGTTTTGATTTATTTTATTTTGCATTTCATCTTTTAATTCACCCATTCCAACAATCAGAAGTTTTGCGTCATTTCTAACTTTAATAATCTCAGAAAAACAATCTATTAAAAAAGAAAAATTTTTTTGTTTAGTAAATCTACCTATAGAAATATAAAACTTTTCAAACTCTGAATTTATAAAAATATTATCATTAATTTTTTCTAGTTTTTTTCTTTGTATTTCTGATGGTGTGATTATTGGATCAAATAAAACTCTAATTTTATTTTTTAAATAACTTATTTCTTTCAAGTCATTATAAGTTCCTATAGTTGGGGTTGTAACTAGATTGATATTGGCTATTGTATACTTCCATAATATTGTTCTAAAAAGATTAAATTTTGGCATGCCCGAGATTCTTAATATTATTTTAATTTTAAATCTAAAAAGAAAATTTGCGATCAAAGGTAAGGATGAGATTAAATGTAAAATAAAAAAATCTGGTTTGTATTTTTTCAAAAATCTTATTAAGGGGATAAATGCTATAATTATTATATAAGTATATATTAACCTGCTCCTCCAAAAACCAGTCCAGTTTTTTCCATCTAAAATTTTTGAATTAGTTAGATCTATTATTTTTAATCCAAGTGTATTTTCTTTATTTTTATAACTATTCCATTCACCAGCTACATTAACTATTATAGGTTCAAATTCATTTTTAGAAAATTTCTTAATAGCCTCTGATGATTTAATCACAGATCTTACTGTTGCAACTTTTGAAATAAATGGGCACCAATAAAAAACAGTTTTCATAATAAATATTTATAGATATTTATACTAAATATGTTTAAATCTAATCTTCTTGCAATAAAAAAATTGTTTATAACTATTTTATGAAATTCGATGTTTTAGTAATTGGATCAAAGCCTGACTCAATAATGCCAAGTTTTTTGATAAAAAAAATATATACAGCGAACGGAGCAGCTGAACGAGCTTATTTATATCAAAAAAAATACTATGAAGCTGATTTGACCTGTATAGTTGGGGACTTAGAATTTGAAAAAAATATAAATGCAAGAAAAAGAATTATTGCTGCATCTCCATCAAGAATAATAGTAAGAGGTGGCGAGATACACTTACCAACTGTGTTAAAAAAAAGTAAAATTGAGTATTTAAATCCTATATCTCAGCAAAAGCTACAGGCTAATTTTTTTAATGGAGGTAGGTTGGTTGTTATTTTTTCAGAATTTTTTCGTGAGACAAAATTTTTTTTAAAATTAAAATATTTTTTAAAAAAAACAAAAAAATTTGATTATACGGGCGTTTCTACTGGATTCTTTGCAATTTTAAAAGCTTTAGAGGAGAACCCTAATTCAAAAATACTAATTACTGGAGTCGGAATGTCTGGTGGCAAACAATTCTATAAAAGCATAAGAAATGAAACGGTGGATTATACGCCCAGATCAAGAGTGGACCGATTTCTTGTTAAGAGATTTAAAATAAAATACAAAAAAAATTTATATACAACTGATTTAGATCTACATAAAAATAGTGGTATCAAACTATGGTCCTAGAATATAAGCCTATAAATATTGTCCATTTTGTAGGTGGTGGAAAAAATTCAGGTGCATTCAAAGGTGCAAATTTGCTTCATAAGGATCTTTTAAAAAATAAAGTAAATTCAGAAATTTTATACGATGATCAAAAAAATATTATAAAATCTTTAAGCAGCAAAATTAGACAAAATATCGAAAAATTGCCTAAAATATTTTATCCTAATAGAGAGAATACATCATTCAGCTCTTCTATAGTTGGTTATAATTTTAATAATGACTCTAAATACAAAAATGCAGATATAGTTCATTTACATTGGATAAATAATGGTTTTTTTGACATTTCCAAAATTCAAACAATTAACAAACCTATAGTATGGACAATAAGAGATATGTGGCCATTTACAGGTGGTTGTCACTACTCACTGGGTTGTAATAAATTTCAAACAGAGTGTGGAGAGTGCCCACAACTTAAAAGTAAAAAAAAATTTGACCTATCAACTTTCAACCAAAACAGAAAATTAAAATATTTTAATAAAGAAATTTCATTTGTTGTTAACAGTAATTGGATGAAGAGAATGGCAGAAAAAAGTAAGATCCTCAAAGATCATGAAATTTTTACATTCTTTCCTTCTTTTGATTTAAAAAATTTTTATGAAGATAGCTCTGATGATATTTTAACAAATATGAAAATAAATAAAAATAAGAAAATAATTTTGTATGGCGCTCAAAACATTGAAGCCAAGTACAAGGGTTTTGATTTTTTTTTAGATTCTTTAGATTATTTGGATAAAGAAAAATATATAATTATTTTTTTTGGTAATTTTTGGAAAGAAAAAAAAATAAGAGAAAAAAGATTTGAATACTTAAATTTAGGTTTTATTAATGATATAAAAATCCAAAGAAAATTATATTCTATTGCTGATGTATTTGTGGCCACTTCATTACAAGAAGGCTTTCCAAAAACTGTAGCCGAGTCTTTATTGTGCCATACTCCAGTTGTTTACTTTAAAGATACTGCCATTGAGGACATATGTGAAGATAGGATAGTTGGAGGATATGGTGCAAATTATTGTGATAGCGCAGATATTGCAAGAGGAATTGATTGGATTATAGAGAATAAAGACAAATCTAAGGATTTAGCTATTCTTGCTTCTAATAAGATAAAAAAAGAATTTAATTCAGAAAAATTGATCAAAAAATATTTAGATCTTTACGATTTTGTTATTAATAAAATGTAGTTTTAAAACTAGATTTTTTTTAAATATTTCAAATATTCCTTAATTCCTTTTTCAATTGAATATTTTGGTTTATAGCCTAATAATTTTTTTGCTTTATTAATTGATAATGTGCCTCTTTTAGGTCTAAAATTATCCCTACCTGAAATTTCATATTTTATTTTAGGAAAATATTTTTTCAAAATTTTTACAAATTCCAATAAACTCCTTCCTTTTCCATTAGTGATATTAAAAGTGTTGTTAGCACCATTTTTTTTAATTGAGGCAAGTATAACTCCCTCAACTAAATCTCCCACATAAGTAAAATCTAGTTTTTCATCTTTTCCTTGTATAAAAATTTTCTCACCTTTTATTGCTTTTTCAATGAAAATTTGGCTCACTCGTTGATTCATGTCTGTTGGCCCATAAACAGCAGAGGGCCTAATCGAGGTATAATCAATGTTATAGTACCCACACAAGCCTTCTGTAATTACTTCTCCTGCTAATTTCATTGTTCCGTATATTTCTTTTGGATTTGCTTTTGTGTTCTCAGACACTACGTTAGATTTAAAATCTCCATAAATCATACTTGAAGAAAAATAAACAAACCTCTTTATACTATAATTAATAGATGTTGACCTTACAAAATTTAAATTTTCTATCAAATTTTTGGTTGCATCAACAGATCCTATGCTGGCCTCAGTTGCATTTAGATTTTCAATTTTAGCAAGTGGTAATGCGGCTGTGTGATAAATTAATGTTGGCTTATATTTTTGTATTAGCTTTAAAGTAATCTGTGTATTGCTTGCATCACCTCTCTCAATTATAAATTTTTTACTACTAATAACTCTTTTTGGTCTATAATCGATATAACTAGACTTAAGAGGATTAATAAAGCTACCAAAATTATCAAGTAAAATACATTTGGTAACAATTTTTCTTTTAATTAATGTGTTTGCTAGAGTTGAACCAATAAATCCTAACCCACCAGTTATAAGAGCAACATCATTTGACATGAATATAAATTTTTTTTTTTAATGTTTCGGTTGTGTATATCATTCCAATAAGGTTATTACTAAGATTAAAAGTTTTATATAAAGTAGTATAATTTTTTCTAAGTAGTGTTTTCCATTGGTTTTTTTTATAAAAATTCACTAATCCTTTTTTACAAAGCAAAAATGATGATTTTTTTTCTTTAGTAATTATATAATTATTAAAACTCATCATAATTTTTCCAAGTTTGCTTTTTCTATATTTATTATCTAATATAAGTGTATCAAAAAGTAAAAAAAAATGTTTTTTTTCTTTTTCTTGATATTTAAAATAACCTTTCCTTAAAGCAGTATAGCCAATTAAATTTTTATTCATAAAGCATAAATTGTGAATATCGTCTTTTCTTATATTTTGATCAAACCATTTTAATTGATTAGAAAAACCAAATTTCCAATGATAATTTTTTAATTTACAAATTTGAAAAATAATTTTTTTATTAAGTTCTTTAGTTTTTTTTGACTTAAAGATTAATTCCATTAACTTCTAATATCCATTTTCTTATTATCTTAAAAATATAACCTAATTGATTGTTTGTTAAAGATGGAAACATCGGCATAGTAACAATAGTTCTAGATAAAATATCTGTATTAGGAAGGTGGTGTTTTTTAAACTGTGCACAGTATCTCTGTCTATGAAGTGGCGGATCAAAATGCACTGATGCCTCTATATTATTTTTTCTTAAGTATTTTATAAAGTTATTTCTATTCTTATCAATTATTTGAACTGTATACATCTGGTATGAGTGAGTAAAATCTTTATTCACTTCCTGTACTTTAAATATTTTTGGATAACTTTTAAAAAAATTATCATACTTTTTTGCAATTAAATTTCGTTTAAAGTTAAATTTTTTTAATTTATTCAATTGATTATTACCTAATGCAGCCAAATGATTTGGTAATCTAAAATTATGACCAGGTAATTCAGCTTCTCTTTTCCATGGGAAGCTTTTATTTTTCTTTAAAATTCCATGCGCAATTAATTTTTTTGTATGTAAATATACACGCTTGTCATTTGTTGTTAACATTCCTCCCTCTGCTGTCGTTATATTTTTAGTTGGAAAAAATGAAAAACACCCAACACCAAATGTTCCCGTGTATTTATTTTTAAATTTTGCCCCTAAAGTTTCAGCACTATCCTCAATAAGTTTAATCTTATATTTTTTGCAAACTTTAACAATATCGTCCATTTTACAGGGTAGTCCGGCATAATGAACAATTATTACTGCTTTTGTTTTTTTTGTAATTCTTTCTTCAATAAATTTTGCTGTGATATTTCTTGAATTTATATCAACATCTCCAAAAACTGGTTTACAGCCGCAATTTAATACAGCATTAATTGTGCTTACCCATGTCCAGCTAGGCACAATTATCTCACCTTTAATATTTTGTGATTTAATTGAACACTCCAAAGCGCTGGTACAGGAGTTCATACTTACAGAATACTTTGTACCAAATAAATTATTAAAATTTTTTTCAAATTCTATATTTTTACTTCCATGTGTTAACCATCCAGAATTTAAACTTTTAACAATTACTGAAATATCTTTTTTATCAAGATTTGTTTTACATAAAGGAATTTTCATAATCTTCTATACAAAATTATTTACAAAAAAAAAAGGATTTTAAAAATTTATTTTTTATAATTAATGATTTGACTTATTTTTATATTAAACTAAATCCTTATACTATAATGTGTGGAATTGCTGGATACTTTAAAAAAAAATTAGAAAAAAAAGCCCTTATTTCATGTTTGCACAAAATGAATCAAAGCCAAATACACAGGGGCCCCAATAGCACAAATTTTTATATAAACCCTGATAATAACCTTGGTTTAATAATGTGCAGATTATCAATATTAGATTTAGAGCTTGGCATGCAACCAATGACCTCAAAAGATGGTCGATATACAATAATTTTTAATGGAACAATCTTAAATTCACCTGAATTAAGAAAAGAGTTAGAACAAAAAAATGTTAAATTTTTTACAAATAATTCTGATACAGAGGTATTACTGCAATTGCTGATAAATTATGGTATAGAAAAACTTGACAAGTTAAACGGTTCGTTTGCATTTGCTTTTTATGATAATCATAAAAAAAAAGTAATTTGTGCAAGAGACAGATTTGGCTTGGCACCTTTCTATTATACATGGAAAAATAATGAATTTTTATTTGCCTCTGAATTAAAAGCAATATTGAGTACTGGAAAAACTTCAAATGAAATAAATTTTGAAAGTTTAAATAAATATTTAAGTCTACTTTGGGTTCCAGGACCAGATACAATAATAAATGATGTTAAAAAACTTGCCGCAGGAGATTTTATTGAAATTGATTTAAATACAGAAAGGTTAACTGTGAAAAAATGGTGGAATTTAACCATAAAACAAAAAAATAATTCAAATTTAAAAGACCTCACAGAAGAAATAAAATATACTTTAGAAAATTCAGTTAAAAGAGCAACCTTAGCAGATGTACCTTTAGCTTGTGGCTTGTCAGGTGGACTAGACTCTCAGTCAATAGTTGGATTATTATCAAAAAATAATTATAAATCTAATACTTTTACAATGGGATTCGATGGTCATGCTCCTGGTGACCTAAATGAATTAAATGCTTCTAGAATTGCCTCTCGTGCTTTTAAAACTAATCATACTGAAATGATTATTAATAGTGAGGATTATTTTAGAGATCTTGATAAAATGATTTATCATTTAGATGAACCGTATGGTGGTGGTTTAGCTTTGTGGCCCGTTTTAAAAGAGGCAGGAAAAAAATTTGGTGTAATATTAACAGGCTTAGGTGGTGATGAATTATTTGGAAATTTTGGAAGATGGACGCTCTTAGAAAAAACTAAGTATGATTTTTTTCAAAGTTCTTTTCAATTTAATACGTTATTTTTTAATAGAAAATATTTTTTTTCAGAAAATTTAAAAAAAAAACTACTAAATAAAAGTATAAATTCATCTGCTAGTGAATATTTAGAAAATACCATGAAAAACTCTGGTCTAAAAAACATAAGAAATAAAATAATGTACTTGGACTTAAAAACTCAACTTCAGGATGAATATTGCAACATGGTCAACAAATTCTCAATGGCGAATCAAATTGAGGCCCGTGCTCCATTTTTAGATAATGAATTTACAAACCTTATGTTTTCTATTTCATCAGATTTAAGAACAAATAAGAGTGATTTTAAATATCTGCTTAGACAATCAATGAAAGATATTATACCAAAAGAAAACCTTCATAATAGAAAAAGAGGCTTCATAGGTTTAGAGGCTAAAAAACAAAATTTTGATTTTAAAGAATTAAAAGAAAGTTTATTCAGTAAAACAAAAATTAAATCACAGGGAATTTTCAATCATGAAATTTTAGAAGAATTTATAACATCTTTTGAAAAAAAAGGATTTTATAAAGAAAAAATCGGTATTTTCACAAAAAATTATACTAATAAATCTTTGTGGGGATTGATAATGTTTCAAAAGTGGTATGATATTTTTATAGAAAGAAAAAATACTAATTTTCAGTTTTAGCTAAATTATTAAATTACTAATATTTTTATCATCAACTAAAGAGATTTTAGTCTTTGTCTCTAACAATTTAATGGTAATTGTATAAATTTCTAACAGCTCGTTATAGTTCATATTAAATTCTAGATTTTTTGAAATTTTTTTTATAAACAATTTTTTTTTAGTAATTAAAACTACATTAGGTATGTAACAATGTTTTAAATATTCTTTTGCAATTTTTCTTTTTTTTTTTTTCTTATAAAGATATACGAATAATCTTTGTATCAATCCTTCACTATCTACTATTAAATCTAATTTCTTTTTATTTTTTTTTATTAAATAATGAGCCACCGTTTCTTCTGCTAACCATCTAGTAAAGATTTCTTTATTTTCTAAACTGAAATTACACTCATTTATTAATTTTAAAGAAACCGAAATAAATTTTTTTTTTCTAAATTTTTGAAAAATATTATTAATACTCTGTAAATATATTTTATAAACATATTTTTTAATGTATAAAAAAAAATCGATTTTCCTATTAATTTTTTTTGCTCTATAGGAAGATTTTTTTAATTCTTTAGATTTACTTTTTTTTCTAAAAAGAAAAAATATTTTTAATATACATCTATTATAGATTGAGACTTCTTCACTAGGCAAAAATATTTCTATTACCTTATCATAATCATACACATCTATTAATTTTTCTTTATAGTTCTTTACTAATAAATTTTTAAGAAAGGTTTTACCTGTTCCTGAAATACCAAAAAATTCAACAGTTTTCATTTTGGTAGATCTTTATATTGACTAACTATTTTCTTTTCATGCTTCCTATTGGAAATTAAAGTAAAATATGATTTTATATAGATATTTTTTTTTTGCTCTATATTTTCAAGTAGATTGTTATCATTTATATCACAAATATTGATTATCATTTAAATTTTTTATGCATGTAAATTAATATAATAAATTTGACAACATTGAAATATTAAGATTTTAAGAAGACTGGACATAAGGTAAAATTGTTATAAATCTCTGATAAGTAAATTTCAATTATTATAAAAAAGACTTTATAAGATAAAATAAATTTATTAGCCAAGAAAATTAATTAATAATCTTGAATATCAATAAACTTAAAGTAAAACTAAAATTATTAAAAAAAAAAATCATACCTGATAAGTAAAATTACTATTATGTACGATTCCGATGTAAATATGATAATAAATTTTATAAAAGTTAAATTTTACCTAAAAAATTTAACAAAAAAACCTTTTAAAATATTTTTGATATTTAATTTGAAAATTTTATTAGAAAAAATAAAAGATATTTTTAATATCCAGGTCAATTTCAAAGATTTAAGCTATAAATATCAAGCCAAAGTTTTTTTTGAAAGTATAAAAAAAATAAACCAATTTAATAAAAAATTCACAAAACAAAAAAAAATTCAATTAATGTCGAGTAATAATTTAAGTGATTTAAGATCAAGGTATATAAATCTTGAAGATTACAAATATTTTGAGAATTTATTTGAAAGAAATGGTAGTGATAAAAAAATCAACCACCTTTGTGCTCTTTATTATGAAATTTGTTTAGAAAATAATATTCATAATTTTTTAGAAATAGGGCTTGGTACAAATAATATTAGAATAAGGTCCAATATGGGATTAAATGGAAAGCCTGGTGCATCACTAAAAGCATTTGATCAATATCTAAAGCATTCTAAAATATTTGGTGCTGACATTGATAAAGAAATTTTATTTCAAAGCGAAAGAATAAAAACATTTTACGTTGATCAATTAGATATATTATCAATAATAAGTTTAAAAGAAAAAATCCCAAAATTAGATTTAATAATAGATGATGGGCTACACCAGCCAGATGCAAATCTAAACGTAATCTTGGAATTACTAGATCATCTGAATGAAAATGGTATCATGGTAATTGAAGACATAGAAGATACAGATGAATTCAGAAATATATTTGAAATTATAACAAATCAAATTAATATTTCAGACAAGTTAGAAGCAGAAATTATTTATGGTCATGGTTTGACTTTAGTAATAAAAAAATTATATAAGTAACTGGCTTGACTTCCTGTTTGATGATGTCCATCTTTTGTTAAAACTAGTGTTTTTAAATGCTAAATTTAGATCTTTAATAAACTTTATTTCTTTTTAATAGATTAATTTTATAGAATAGTCTCATAAGTCTTTTATATATTGTAAAAATTATATTATTAACTGACCCTGGAAGAGAAAAACCAAAAAAAATTTTATGTTCAGTGTGTAAAATTTTTTTACTTTTTATATGTGAGGACTTATATATTTTTTCAGATAAATTTAAATTAGCTATTGGGTCTTTATGATATAAATATAAATATAAATTTATCAAATCATAATCAGCCCATCTATATTTATAAATTCCTCCATATGCATTAACCGCATTTATAAATTTACTAAATTTTTCTGATTTAAAATACCTCATGTTATAAAGGTCAAAGTTCCCCATAGTGTATGGTAAGTTAAATAATTTTTTTTCATCTCCAGACTTCAATACTAATCTTAATTCATTGTGGGCAACTTTAATTTTATTTTTTTTTATAAATTTTTTTAAAAAAACAAAAAGTTTTTCTCTTGTCAGATGAATTTTACTATTTTGTGTTTTTCCCAATCTTGCAGTTGCCATAGGATATTTTTTTAACTTATTAAAAAAATCAAAAGTAATATTTTTTCTAAACCATGAATCATCATCAATTCTTAGCAGATAGTCATATTTTTTTAATTTTATACCTAAACATCCAGTTTTTCCAAAAGATGCAATATTTGATGCAAAATTACACATATGCAGATAACCTAATCTCTGTGGGTTGAAACTTTGATAGGCAAAATTATTATAGAAACGATAATAAAATAATTCTTTTTTTTTTATGTGGTTAGGTATCGCTGGATAGATATTTTCAAAATAGATATTTTTATATTTTTTTTTAAAGTATGATATTTGTGAATTATTAAAAACCTCACCAAATGTATGAACATATATTGGATAATTATATTTTTTATTCCAATTTTTATAAAATAGCCTTAGGGTTTTTTTGAACAATAACGGTCGGCCGACAAGAATAATAATTGCCGCTTTTAATTTTATTTTCATTAATTATTCATTGAAAATGAATTTATTTTTAAAAACTACTAAAATATCAAATTTATATATCTAAAAATTTTTTTCAGTGCATAAATCAAGCCAATTGAGCTATTAGTACTGGTCAGCTACACGCATTACTGCGCTTCCACATCCAGCCTATCAAC
>MDTF01015574.1_pt1 | contig 13432 bp, 12 predicted proteins | sample 811191 | NCBI WGS metagenome assembly MDTF01 (sample SAMN05326649, study PRJNA326480) | marine metagenome | isolation source: seawater | place: Southern Ocean | collected 2011
CTTAGAAGCATCTGATAGATGATTTACTAATATTTTAAGAATAGGTCTTATATCTTTGCCTCTAATTTCATTATGGCCGCCAGAGTCAATTCTCAATACTGGTTCGCCAGTATAACCTGAACCTGCCTGAGTTATATTGAATCCGGATATTTCACCTTCATTTATATGAGCTACACCAGTAGCACCACTTCCGGCACCGCCAGATATTGTTACTGCTGGTACTGTAGTATAACTGGTGCCATTAGTAAAACCTGCACCAGAGGTAAAGAATGAAATTTTAGTTACTGACCCACCTTCTATACTGGCATAAGCAGTAGCGTTACCGGCAACAGTTACGTTCGGTGCAGAAGTATATCCTGTACCACCACCAGTCACTTCTATATATTCTAAACTTGAAGAACCAAAAGTAAACTCAGCGGCAGCTTGAACATTACTAGATAATAGAACACCATCGGCATCTTTGGCCGTAGGCTCTGATATTACAATTGATGGTGGTTTAGAATAGTTCTTATCACCCAGTCCAGCAATATCAATAGTTGCCAATGAACCTGCATTTGAATTAGCTGCTACAAATCCAAATATTTGTGCATAACCACCACCGGGACTATTAATAGTAATATTATCTACATCCAATCTTCCCTGGGCATCGATGCCTATTGAAACACTTGGGGCCACTAAGGACTGGCCTGATCTTGCAACACCATTAAATGTGATAGCAGGTGCAGATGAATATCCGAAACCTGGATCCCTAATTTCAATGCCTGTTATTCTTCCATCCGTTTTAGTAGGAGATAATAGTGCAGTCTGACCAGTTAATGTATGTGCAACACCACTTCCGACACTCGTGATGTCAGCCTGACTACCACCAAGGATACTCTGTAATGTAACTTCATTAGATACATTAGTCATAATAAAGTAAGAAGCACCACTTGTCAACCCGCCAATAGAAGTTCCACCTCCAGAATTATATGTAATTCGTGATCCAACAGGTAATACTGCTGCCTGGGCCGCTGTTAATTTAATAGTATTATCTACTAAGTTAATAATTCCAGTTCCAGCAACCTCATCATCGCTGCCATCGAATACTATAGCCGCAGGAGCTGCAACAGTCATACCCGGAATATCATAATCTTTTCCACCATTTCCTATAGTTACACTGGCTACGCCGCCGGCGTTCAATACAGAGGTAAAAGTACCGGTTGTAAATCCTGAAGGAGTTCCTGAATCAGCCGAAGTTATTGTTGGAGGAGTTAAGTATCCTGATCCACTCTGTGCTACAGAAACTGATGTTATAACACCATTAACAATATTAGAACCTGGTATGTTAACAGTGGCATTTTTATGTAATTTGGCCTGAACCGAAGGTAAGAATACTGATGCAAAAGCTTGTACTAATATTGGCAAATCTTCAATACCGATAGCGCCTGGTTGTCTCTCTGGCATAGCAGATAATACTTTACGGAGTAGAGTATCACCTTCTTGTGTATCTTCGCCCAATACTGCTTTAGATAATTCTATAATCATTAGAATTTCACCAAAGAATTTAAATCCAGCAGGGTGTACTAATCTATTAAATACATTCTCCCAAGTAGATACGTTCTGACCTGTTCTAATTAGGTATGAGAATTTTTGGTATCGTAAAGAATCTTGTATTTTAATTGTGTTAGATAATTGGCCCTTGTTATCCAAATATTGTCCGCCTCTCGGTAGAGAAGCATTAACGTCCCAATTACCTGAAGATGGAATTAAAGTTTTATCCCATGGATACTGTACTTCCACTTCATCATTAAATAAGAGTCTGAAAAAGATTTCAATAGAATCTGCAGAACCTCTTACCTTATAGTAATCAACAATGTTCTTATACAAGTTTCTTTTATTAACGGTAATGTTTCTTGGTATTACTGATGCGATTTCTTTCTGCATTAACTCCAAGAATTGAACTGAATTATTATCAATGTCCATCGCGCGTTCAATGTTATTCAGAACATGAGAAGGACCTGGCCCAACCCAATTTTTAATAGGTGTATTTAATTTGGCAGTAGAAGCATTATGAGCAGCTAAACCGAGTACCTGAAAAGTTTTACCAATCTCTGATGTTTCTAATGCAAGAGAACCTGGCAGTTCATTACCATTAGATATGTTGACATTAATAGCATTTAGTGGTATAGTAGTAATAGCGCCTGCTGCATTTGTTACAGTCATTGTAGAATCTGCACCCTGTTCATCAGTAAAGAATGCATCATTCTCATTTCTAGGATCCGATATTCTAAATACTGCCTTACCATCTAGTACAACATCTTGGAAGTTTTCATTCTCTGCATAAATAAACTCATCTAAGTTCATAAATGTGTAGTATGCTTCCAGTAGTTGTTTCATGCCCGCAGAATTTTCTAAAATTTCTGAAGGTATCAATGAGTCTATTCTGAGTTTTTCTTTACTCTTTCTAGTAGATGACGCAGTAGACTCAATGTATCCGGGTGAGGCGATGTCGTTTCCATATTGGGCCATTATCTTAATCTCGATGGAGTAGAGTAATTAATAGTTCCTGTAGAGCCGGATACAGATATAGTATCAACACTCGGAGTAATATTAACTCTTAACGGATCAATAGCAATTAACTGGTCTCTTTTAGGAGCCAAGTCTAATGAATCTGGGGTAACTGTAACACGAATATTAGCAGCACTATATGTTGTAAAACTATTAAGTGTAATAGTACCCTTATCTGGATCTAATAATCCAGCATCATTTATAACGGTTACATTAGCACCATCTACAATCTTGTAAATAATTACTTGTCTATTCACCGAATTTGCAAGGGGTATATCTCCGAAGTAATGGTCAATAGTTCCTGAATACGCCAACTTAAACGCTGTTGATGTAAGAATAAAATCAGTAGATGCTCCCGACTTATAAAATGCAGATGTAAATTTTAACGTAAAGTTATTTTTACCTTCTACTATAGAAGGAGTTATATTCATAAACATATAAGGTCTTACTGTAGAGTTCTGAATAGCAGGATCCGATGCATCAATCAGTGTTGTAATTTGTGAATGCCTAAACACACCATCAAACTTATTCAACTGGTTAAAGTTATAATCAGAAATAGTATCACGCACAACAGAAGTTAATTCTACTGATGTTCTATCGGTAAGGTTAGGGTTATACTTAAAGAACACATCTAGTTCTAAGTAAGTATAATTAGGATCTACAATATATGGTGTAATAGAGACTACACTTTTACCTTTAAGAATAGTACCCGTAATCTCATCCTTTTCTGCTTGAGATAGTGTCTCTGCAACAATAGGTTTAATAGAGATATATGCAGCACCATAATCTGGCGGATCGTTATCTTCACCACCCCAACAAGAGATAGATGCGATGTTTGTAAATTCTCTTTGAATAATAGACCTATAATCATCTGATGTAACAGCTCTATTCTGTGATGTAAATGTCAGAGGAGCATTGAATCGTATTGATTCAGAAGTTTCTTCTTTGGCTCCACCACCTGATGCCGTGACAGTAGTTACTGTTGAAGATCCAAAACCACCAACTGAATCAGAGAGTGTAAATGCATTAGCTCCATTAGACTCTGCACCGTCGGTAAAGACATAATCTAATGTAATGATATTATTGTTATTTGGTTTTCTACCAGTAACGCCATCTCCGAAATAAATTTCATAATATTCTGCAGAATTTTCTTGTAGGTAATATACCTTAGATGTTGAATCTACACCAAGCAGAGTTTCAAATCTCGTATAAATGTCGAATGCTGTAGACTCTTCGTTCTCTTGGATACGAACTCTTAACGTGCTCGTATCTGCATCATTGTCTGACAACTGAAATTTCTGATTCTCAATATCATTGTCAACTCTATATTTAAGTGACTTATAATAACCTTGAGCAATATCTACATTATTAAATGTGTATGTTTTAGTACTACCACTAGCAACCAGAGTAGCAGTTTGAGTCGATACTGTAACATACTGATATTGTTGTTGGGCCACTGTAGTACTCAACTTAGTGCCACGTGGCATAGTTAGAGTATTAGGCAGAGTTCCAACTTCCGAAGTAACATCAATAACAATATTAACTAATGCTCTAGGTGCAAGAATAGAACGGGGTACATAACCCAGAAGTTTAGCTCTTGTGACTACGTTACCACGAATCTGTGCTGAGTCCAAGAATGCTTCATTTAATGAGAAGTGAGCAGCCATTGCATTATAGTGTGTATTATAAGCCAATACATCAAGTAGTGTAGAAAGACCAGAACCCTCAAAGTCATAGCCGTTAAACTCTGACTGGGTTTTTAAATAATTTTTAAGATTCTGTTTTATCTGATCAAAATCTAGTTCCGTTACATTTAAGTTACTCGCCATGGATTACCTCAACCTTCTTAATACAATTTCAACTGATTCGTTGGTATTGAATTCTTTTATTTTAAACATTACTGTAATGTTGTATGCGTTCGAGTCGTCTACATATTTAATTTCTATGCCTCGTAGTGTTACTCTTGGCTCATATTTTTGTATAACTCTTCTTATATTATCCTTCAGTGCAATTTTAGTAATAGCATCGGCTGGTTCAAAGAGTAGTGCTCTTAAATTTGCACCAATATCTCTACTAAAGGGTCTTTCGTAAAAATTACTAATTAACAAATTCTTTACAGCATTCTTAATAGCGTTATCATCCTTTAAAGGTATAATATCTTTTCTAACAGGATGTAATGTTAAAGACAAATCTAAGTCTCTCCAGCCCTTTACTCGGGAGGTGACTCTCGCTTTCTTTAAATCTCCCGATATACTTCTGTCGGATAGTATTGTAGTTGAACTTGTCATAGTAGTATTTATACCTTTTTAGTATAGGTTTAATGAGATACCATAGATCACTTTGGTGCGCCTGTATCACTGACACTACCGGTGGCTGCCGTAGCTGATCCTGTATGTTTATGAGTGGATAAGTCAATACCGTTTCCGGTCACCTCTCCTGTAGCACTTATAGTAGAAGAATTTGTTTGAGCAGCAGTAACGTCTAGAGTTGATTCCAACGTTGTTGCAGCAGTGACTGTTAAAGTACCAGTAATTTTGGTATTCCCATCTATATTTATTATATCATTAATAGCATCAATTTGTATACCACCTTCAGCATCGATAAGAATAGTAGTGCCACTTGTGTGTTTAACATTAAGTCTTTCTGCACCTTCGGTATTATCTATTTCAATTAAGTGTCCTGCTTTGGACTTATATACTTTATTCTCTACTGATGATTCGGTAGGAATATCTTGGACACCTTCAGTCTGTGTCGCAATAGAACCCATTACCATAGGGTCTTGTGCACTAGGACCATCTCTAAAGAACCCTACTACCCATGAACCAACTTCTAAATGATGGTTACCACCTACACCTTTACTTGACGCGGATGTATTCGGCATAACAACTGTTGCCCAAGGCAGTTTAGTAGTATCAGTAACGCCGTCATAGAACCCTAGACAATGTACCTTTACTCTGTTTAAGTTTAGTGGGTCAGTAATATCTTTTACAATACCCGTAAACCACTCAAACTGGCCGCCAATAAATTCATCAGCCTTCATGTCTCTATTACCTCTGTAGAATTCTTCGTGCCATCTAGTTTTAGAATATCATTTAAATCTGCATGGAATGAATTGGATTTTATTTCAACCTGTAAAGAATATTCGTCTGCAAATTTATGTATAATAGATGCAACTAAATATTTACCAGACTGCATTTTATCTATAGGACTAGATTCATTATCAGCGGCCGAAGTTTTATTCACCTGTATTTTTATTAACTGTCCAGATTCTAAATTAAAATTTCCTGGGATTACAATATCATGCACAATAGTATCTTCTGTCGATAAGTATGCTTGACACTTACCCATACTTTCAATAGATGGGTCTTGATAATTAAATTGACTGTCTCCGTATGCCAAGGAGTTACTAGAAATAAAATAATTCTTACCTGATGCTATTTTATCTATAGGTTGTCCACCATACTGATCATTATTATTTCTTTTAGGGAATGGATCAAAGGCATTTAATTTCTTAACGCCTGTATAATTATATTTTTGGCCGGCTACTTTATAAGTTTTAGTAGCAATATCAATGGATCGTGTTGTAGATGCAAACGCACCCTCTCCACTCGCAATATACTTGGATAAATTAAGGTCAGAAGATAATTTGTTTATTCTCCTTGAAGTTTCTGTATAGAATTCTTTACTACCAATAGTAGATTTTAAAACTGGAGAGTGAATATATGTTGCTACTACATCGCTATCTGCAAAATCCTCATATGACTTATACTTAACTTTACCTTTTAAAGTTTCATAAAAATAAAATGGCGCACCAGTAGTAGTAAATGAATTACTATTCAACCATCTAATAGCGGCCAAGGGACGCAATTTAGGTATAATACATTTAATATTTTTATAAGTGGAAGTATTAACATCTAAGTCTTTTGGTAAAATTCTCAAGTCTGATGTGCAGATATTTTTTATAATAGAACCAATAGTACCTTCTTTAAACTGATCTAATGTCTTGCTATTATTAACATACGCGTGTTTAGAAAGCAACCGAAAAACATAGGTGGATGCACCATTCATTTTCCTTGCAAAATCAATTATCTCTGAAATATAAAATGTATGTTGATGTTTTTCTGTTTCTTTTGTATCAAGTTCTTGTCTCTTAATAAGCAGATCAACCTTTTCATCACCATTAAGTTTAACCGATTCGAATAAATTAACACCATCCATAATAACCATTTCAGCATCAATAGATGATGTGTATATACTTTCAGTGATAGTAATTTCTGTAACCAGAGATTTAATATCAATAATAGCTCCATCACTAGCAGTGAGATTACACTCAGATAGTATATATGAGCCGGGTGTTGCTCCTGCTGTTCCTATTAGTCTGGTAGTATTTCTAGTCATTGTTTAATAGTTCTTCAAATTTATCTACGAATTGACTTATATATTGAGGCGAAACAACTCTCATTCTAGACCTAGATTCGTTTGCATCCTCAAGATGGGCTCTATTACTAATAAAACTTAAAAGGCTTTCTGCTTTAGCACCTTGGATGAAAATTCCATTATCAGATACTCTCTTTTCTATATCGTTTTCTGCATAGTAATAATATGGAGCGTCTAAGTATTTATATACTCTATATGTATCCACAGAATCTTCAGTTGTACCACCAGTAACAACTTCTGTTGTATTTGGACTAGCATCCGGATCTCCGATAAAAGTACCTGTACAATTCTGAACAATTAATTGATTTAAGTCTATAAGTTTTTTAGTAAGAGTACCAGTAGCACTTCCTTGAGATCCCGTTAGAGTTTCTCCTAATTTAAATCTACCAGATAAAGAATTTTCGTGGTCAATAATTAATTGGTCAGTATTTCTTCTAATGACAGGCCTAGTTGTAATAGCAAATCCATCATATTCGGTTCTCATATACTCTTGCAAATCTTCTTGTGACATAGGCCAGGATGCAAGTCCATCGTGAAGATATTCATTAACAATAAAGAATGTCCAATAGTAATCAGGAGTGCCGTATAGTCTTTGCGAAATAATATCTGGTCTCTCTCCATTTTTTATTTCATAAAATGTATATGCTGATATATCATCAATAAATTCTCTAAGTGGCCTGATTGACCTGTATATATTAACAACGTTTTGTAGAACACCTGTATTATTAAGGTCATATCCTATTTTTGGAAATAATTTAAAAAATGCCATTATTCAGCTCCCTCTTCTTCCGAAATTTCTGCTGCTTCGTATAACTCTTCGCGTGTGAGTGCTTTAACTTCTTGGAAGGTAAGTGCTATATCAATCTCTACTGGTTGTCCTTGATCATGAAAAGCATTAGTAGTAGAGTTATATGTTGTCTGTAAGGATAATAAATAACATTCATTAATATGCGGCATGTATTTATTTTTATCACCACCATTAAAAAATTCAATCTTAAACCTATTTGGATATTTTAAAGTAAATGCTCCAGCCCTTTCAGGATACATATTATCTCTAAAGAAGTTTTCAATTTCTAGTGCAGTATCAGCCTCTTTACTACTCTCTGAGACAAGTTTAAATGTGAAACCGAAAGACCTAATACCACTTCCTGTATATTGAGTTTCTGTATATGGGTTAGCAGCAAGGCCCTTTCGTAGGTTAGATAGGCCGCCTGCCATACCACCAAGCCCAGAGGAACCTAACTGTGCACCTACCAGAGCCCCGGCCTGTGCGGCCAAACCTTTTACATCGGCCTCTGTCATTGAACCAATACCATCACCGCCCGCTCCGCTTTCTATGCCGCCTACAGCACCTAACTCAATGCTAGTATATGAAGCAGCATCCGGTACAGAGAATCCTAGAGGTACGAATAAATGACATGATCCGCCAATATTGTCGCCGTCCATATATGCAAACCTAACATGAGCAGTTCCGCTGTCCGCTTTTGCTCTAAGAGATTCTGGAAATACTAATGGCGCTCCGCCATCAGCTTTATCTGCATCACTATTTGTTTTTGTTTCAGCGCTCATATATATTACCCTTATAAATAATAATTTACTATAAAGGTATTTATAATGGCTTACAGAGGGAAATACACAATTAAAGACAAACGAAAGTATATGGGTGATGCCAGTGCAGTCGTTTATCGTTCACTATGGGAGAGACAAGCATTTAAATGGTGTGAGTCCAATCCTAGAGTTAAGAAATGGAATAGTGAAGAGGTTGTCGTTCCGTACAAGTGTAAAACAGATAACAAACTTCATAGGTACTATGTAGACTTATTAATCGAGCTTGATAACCGAGAGATTATATTAATTGAGATTAAACCAAAGAGTCAAACAATGCCACCCAAGAAAGGTGCTCGTAAAACCAAGAGATATATTAATGAGGTTACATCTTACATTAAGAATACATCCAAGTGGGAAGCTGCACAACAATATGCAGACCATAAGGGATGGAAGTTTCAAGTGTGGACCGAGGACACTTTAACCAATCTTGGTATTAAACTAATAAAGGGATAGTATAAATAGTAGTATGTCTATATTCGATAAATTAAGTGCCGCGGCATTCAGAGCAGGGATCCAATCTAGGACTCCTAAATCAGAAGAATGGTTTACCAAGAAGGTAAAAGAGCTTGCTATTCCTGCGAGAGGTAAACTTCTTAAGGATGATGCATTAGAGAAGCAGACTAAAATTCGTGTGGGTGATATGATAATGTATTTCTATGACCCTAAGACGAAAGAAACACTACCTTATTACGATAAATTTCCATTAACTATTATTGTAGGGCCAGCACCAGGCGGATTCTATGGATTAAATCTCCATTATGTAAACCCTGTTGCAAGAGCAAGATTATTAAATGAATTATTTAAACTTGCACCCAAGGATTTAAAACCAGACACTCGTTTAAACAGATTAACATATGACTTGTTAAATGGTGTTAAGAAGTATAAAGAATTTGAGCCATGCTTTAAAAGATATTTAGTATCTCAGGTCAAGTCTCAGATGTCAAGAGTACCAATGACAGATTGGGAGACAGCAATATATCTACCAATACAACAGTTTAAGAAGAAGAGCGCTAGGTCGGCCTGGGCTGATTCCAGAAAAGTTTACCAAGGGGGTAAATAATGTCCATAGACAATTTAAAAAGCATAATTAGTAAACGCGGTGGACTTGCAAAGACAAATAGATTCCAGATTATATTCACACCCCCAAAAGGTAAGATAAATGGTAGGGGTATTGCAGAAGGTTTAGTCGCCTCTCTCGCATCAGGTGGTGGGATTAAATCTCTGATACCTGACCCTAGGGATATTTCTCTCTTATGTGAGAATGTTACACTGCCAGGCAGACAGATTACTACCATTGATTATATCGCAGAGAAGCAGACAGTAAAGATACCGTATTCCTTTCTTAATGAAGATGTGACGTGTTCCTTTTTACTTACCAATGATTATTATATGAAAACGATGTTTGACAATTGGTTAGAACAAGTATTCAATACGGAAACATACCGTGCAAAATTTAAAAAAGATTTTACTTCAGATGTTGTAATACAGCAGTTGAATGAGAAGAACATTCCAGTATATGGAGTTAGGTTAGAAAATGCCTTTCCTACCACAGTTACTGGAATCACTCTGGACAATAATAGTGAAAGTGCTGTCCAGAAAATTAATGTAACATTTAGTTACGATAACTATGTACCAGAAGGGCCGTTGTCTTCAACAGCGTCAGCATTTAGGGCTGCGATACCATCTGGACTTATATAATTTAGGAGATTATAATGGCATTACCAAAGATGGCTGTTCCACGATATACGGTTGAATTACCGAGTACTGGGGAAAGGCTAAATATGAGACCTTATTTGGTCAAAGAAGAAAAAGTTTTAATGATAGCACTAGAGTCCAATGACCCTGTGCAAATAAGTCAATCAGTAAGAAATATTATACAGACCTGTTTTGAATTAGATTCATTAGACGAATTAACTGTATTTGATATTGAAATGTTATTCTTACAGCTGAGAGCAAAATCTGTTGGCGAAGAGATGAAAATACAAATCAAATGTAAAGGTGAGGATTGTACTACAATGAATCCTTTATCTATCAATATAGATGATATTAAGGTTAGTACGCAGGATTCAGATGGAACTATACTATTCGGAGATGTAAATGGTGTAGGCGTTAAGATGCGATACCCTTCAGTTGATGTTATCTCTAAGATAAACCCTGAAAATCTAGGATCGGTTGAAGGTATTATGGATCTTGTAGTTGATTGTATTGATACTATCTTTGACAATGATAATGTATACAATGCAAAGAATGAAAAAAGAGTAGACTTGGTAGAGTTCATTGAAGGTTTAAGCTCAGAACAGTTTAAATTAGTTCAAGCATTTTTCCAGGATACCCCAAGTGTATCATATAATACAAAGTTTGTATGTATGAAATGCAAGTTGGATAACGAGGTAGAATTAAAAGGACTTAATAGTTTTTTTTCATAGGCCTCTCACATGAAAGTTTAGATAACTTTTATCAAACCAACTTTGCATTAATGCAGCACCATAATTATAGTTTGAGTGAATTGGAAGGTATGATACCATGGGAGAGGCAGATATATGTTGCTTTATTAAAACAATATATCGAAGATGCAAATTTAAAACAGAAACAGAAATCCAAACTTTAGTGGATACAGAGGAAACTAATGACCGAAGAAAATAAAACCCACCCAGCCGATACTAATGGTGATGGCAAGGTGTCTAAAGAAGAGCATGATATGTTCTTAGAGTTCAAAAGAAAAGAACTTGAAGACAACGATGCTATGAGAGATGCCCAGCGTCAGATGACATGGTTCGCTTTATTTGGATTGTTATTATATCCATTTGCAGTAGTACTTGCATCATTAGTAGGATTAGATGAAGCACAAAAAACACTAGGTAGTATGGCACCAACATATTTTGTAGCCGTAGCTGGTATTGTAGCAGCATTCTTTGGTGCACAAGCATACTCTAAAAAATAGGAATGACCGATGAAAGATAACCCTACACCCCCAGAGAAAGGCGCCAGTTTAGAACAACTAGTTGAACTGATGACTGCCAATAACGCCTCTACCACAGAGATAGAGCGCGATGGTAGAAATACTAGAAGGCACTTATTGGAGATGAAAAAGATCCAACAAGCTTCTTTGGATATGAGTGATAGTGTTAATACCGGTTTTGAAAATTTCTTTGAAATAATGAATGCCAATAAACTAGGCGACAAAGAAGATTCCAGAGAAAGATCAAGCATCTTTGAAGAAATCCGAGATGAATTAAAAGAAATGCGCGCATCTGGTATACCAAATTCAAGTGGTAGTAGCGGTTCATCTGCTGGCGGCATGATGGGCGGTTTCGGCAAAATGTTAGGCGGTGCTGGATTAGGTGTAGGTGCGGCCGCTGTAGGTGTAGCCGCTGTATTTGCTTCTAGTGCATTCTTAATTAAGACCCTAGAGGATATGGACGGCAAGAAAATAGTCCAAAATGTTGACGACCTATTAGGAATTTCTAGGTTAGATGCTGATGAAAATGCTGCAGCTAAAGTATTCGGTACATTAACTGCTATCGGTGCAGGTTTAATGGTATTTGCTGCAGGTTCAACCACCGCGGCTTTAAGTCAAGCTGCTATAGACAAGTTTGAGTCCAATGGTTGGACTGACCAAATAAAAACTAATATATCCGAGTTACTATCTATTGCAGACCTACCAGGTATGTCAGTCTCTAATGTAGCTGGTGTTGCTGCTACCATGGCAGCTTTAGGAGTTGGTCTACTCGCTTTCAGTGCAGGTTCTGCAACTGGGGCTGTGGTAACGGGTGTAGATGAAGCAGTTAAAAAATTCTCAGGTAATGACGGGTTTGCCAAGTCAGTTAAAGATAATGTAGAAACACTTTTATCTATAGACACAAGTAAAGGTAGTAGTTTACTAATCGCTGGACAAATGGGAGCATTGGGTGCTGGCCTACTTGCATTTAGTGCAGGATCGGCCACATCAGTTGCAGTCGCTGGAATGGATGCAGCACTGGATAAATTCTCAGAAGCTAGTTGGGCCGATCAAGTAGTACATAACGTTGAAACCCTATTAGGTCTTAGTAAACAATCATTCGGTGATGTAGCAGAAGTTACAACAGCCTTGAGCGTACTTGGTGGAGGTTTATTAGCCTTTAGTCTTGGTGGGGCCGCAAGTATTGGTACTGCTGGAGCTGATAAAGGACTTGAGGTATTTACTGACACAGGTTGGGCAGAACAAGTTGTCAAGAACGTAAAAACTCTTACAGCTATAGGTGCTGAAGAGGGTAACTTACAAAAAGCTGCATCTGCAACGGCCACTTTAACTACACTCGGTGCCGGCCTGGCAGCATTCGGGGCAGGTACTTGGATTGCTTCACTCGGTACTGCCGCAAGTGCTTTAGTTGGATTCTTTGTTGGTGGTGATTCACCTATAGAATCTGCATTAAAGGTAGGTGAAAAAGCAGGAGAGATTGATAAAGGTACTGAAGCATTTGGTAGATTTGCTGACGTATTAGAAAGATTTAATAGTATAGCTAAAGTAGAATTCAATGCTGAGAAGTTTGCCACTGATTTAACTGCTGCTGCTAAAACATTAGAGTTAGTAGTAAATGGTGGTACTTCTGATAGCTGGATGCCTTTTGATGAGGTTACATATGTCGGCCTGAAGAATATGAATGGCGATATCAATGCGGCCGCTGATAATATTACTAAACTACAAGGTTCGTTTAATATGTCTTCTGGAGGTAATGATGTATCTGCCTCTAAACAATCTGTAGGTGTTGGATTAATGACTGTATCAGCACAGAATGTAGAACTTAGAAGTGCATCAAATCAATCTGGTGGAGCTACAGTGAATGCTGTAACGGCAGATAAC
>MDTF01015356.1_pt1 | contig 13424 bp, 12 predicted proteins | sample 811191 | NCBI WGS metagenome assembly MDTF01 (sample SAMN05326649, study PRJNA326480) | marine metagenome | isolation source: seawater | place: Southern Ocean | collected 2011
AACGGATTTGGCATGTCCCAGTCATCGTACAAATCTTGTTTTCCATCAAAAATACCTGCAGTACTAATGTATAGTAATGGAATATTTAACTTATTAGCTATAAAAACTGCGTTCTCTACAGATAAGGTGTTTGTAGCATAGGTATCATCTTTGTTTTCTTCGCAATACTCTAAATTTGTGTAAGCACCTAAGTGGAATAAGTAGTCTGGATTAAAATCCTCCACATCTTTAATATAGGCTTCTCGGTCTCTAAAATCAAGAAATGATAACCATTCTTCGTTTACATCTTTGTCTGTACATTTGATATCATATTCTTCTTTAAATTGTGCATAAAACGCCTCACCTAACATACCACCGCTTCCTGCGATATAAATTCTTTTTTTCATATTAATATTTAATTGTTTAATTATTCAGTCCAACCACTCTTTTCAGTCCAATTTTCAAGAGCAGCAAAATTATTCATTTTTATGTTTTCTCTTATTATTTTCGCTGGATTTCCAGCAACTACACTATTTGACGGCACATCTTTTGTTACAACAGCTCCAGCACCAACAATAACTTCATCACCAATTTTTACACCAGGTAAAATAATTGCACCGATCGCAATAAAACAATTTCTACCAATAAAAGTATCTATCAAAAATGGTTGATTATTATTTACCCGTTTGCAATGATCATGACTTAAAATAGTAACTCCGCCTGCAACTAAGGTGTTTTCTCCGATATGTATGCCTCTAGGATATAATTTATCTAATAGAACAGAACCTTCGATTATTGCTGAATAAGGAATATCGTAACCCCTCAAACGGAGCGTAAATACTCTCATTTTTCTAAATATGTTTGCAAAAAAAAGTCTAATTATAAATGTATTTTTCATGTAAATTATCAATTTATCTGTTCTTAATAATTTTAGCAGGTATACCCGCTACAATACAATTAGCTGGCACATCATTATTTACAAGACTACCAGCAGCTATAATTGCATTTTCACCTATAGTAACACCATCTAGGATAATTGCACTACTTCCAACCCATACCCCTGATTCAATATTCACTCCCTTTCTAGTTTCTCCTTGACTAGTTATTGGTATGTCTATTTCTGAAAAATTATGGGTTTCAGAAAATATTTTAACAAAAGGCCCAAAAATCACATTATCACCAATTGTAACTTTGCCTCTTACTTGAATGAAACAATTAGGTGAAAAACCAACTGAATTACCAATTTCCAACCCTTCTCCGATGGATCTGATGCCTCCGGTACAATCGATTATTGTTGATCTATGAATTGAAACATTATTACCAATTTGGATTCCTTTTTTTGATAATGCATTTATTTCAACATAATCCCCAATAAAAGTTGTAGCACCCAGACTAATTAGATTTTTATGTTTTATCCGAACATTTTTTCCTAAAAAAATAAAACCATTAGATTTTTTTAGAAATAATTTTAAAAAAGAACCTCGTAAAAATTGAATAAATTTCTCAAAAACAATAATTAAAATATTACCAAGTGAGACACTTGAATCTATTTCATAATTTGTCCTTCCTAAAGAATGAATGATATTATTTAGTACTTTATTGATCATTTTAGCATCTCTTTATAAATGTTATTTAGCTTTAAATAATGAACATTTGGAGAAAAATTAAGGTCTGCAAATTTTCTAGCATTATTTGACATAAGTTTATAACAATCTTCACTCATTTTTGATGACTTTTCGATTAAGTTTGTTAACTGTAGAGTATTTTTCATTTCAAAAGTAAATCCTGTTTCTTCATTTTTAATTAATTCTGGAATGCCTCCAATTTCAGAGCCAATCACAGGCTTACCAAAGGAAAATGCTTCAATAATTGTTAGAGGATTATTTTCATACCATTCAGAGGGTACTATAACAAAAGAACAGTTCCTAACAATAGAAAAAAGCTCTTTACCTTTCTTGTGACCTAAAAACTTTACATTTTTTACATTTTCAATTTCAATTTCATGATTTAAACTTGCTTCGGTACTACCTACAATCCATAATTCATCTGTTGTATTAGCTTTTTTCCATGAATCCAATAATGTTGAAAACCCCTTCTCTTTGGATAATCTACCAAAAAATAAAAAATAGTTTCCTTTTTTAGTAGAAAAATTAGTTTCATTGAGTTTTGGGAAAAAATTATAAAGATGTACTAAGTTAAAATCAAATCGATCACACTCATTATGTTTCTCAAAAGAAAACTTACTTACACAAATAATTTTCTTAAAATCTTTATCGTAAGAAAATAAAAAATTACCAAAACAATACTCAAAATAACTTAGAAAACTATACAAATAGCTATTCCTGTTAGATTTTTCAATCACCGCATAAAATGGGGATTTATAAATTGTATTTTCAGAAATTTCAAAATTTCCATTCAATAATGCATTATGGGGATCCATTAGTCCATAATCGTGAGCTGTAAAAGCAACTGGTATATTACTTATCTTCAACTCTCTGAGAACTGATGATGTAAATTGTCCTTTGTAGGTATGAACGTGAGCAAGATCAAAATCATGTTGATTTAAAAGTTTTTTTAATCTTTTCCTGCTACGGTTTGAATACATGAAACTAAAAAATCTCATTAATTTTTGAAATGTTGTTATGTTAAAGAAATTTAATTCTTTAACAAAATATGAATTTGATCCATCTTCAATATTATTGTCATTTTCACTAGAAAAACAAACAACATCATGTCCCTTATCTTTTAAAAGTTGATAGGTGTTAAGATAAACAACATCAGCACCTCCTCTTCTGTAATGAAAGTTGTTAATTAGTAGAATTCTCATTGTTTATTTTATTTATAATTTTTAATAAATTTTTAATATAATTCTTTGGAGATCCCAATTCAACAACTTTTTCGTTTAAGTTTTGTGCAATTTTTTTTAAATAGATTTCATCACTAATAATTAAATTGATAGCTTCTGCAAAAGATATTGAATCATTAATATCGATAAGAATACCACTAACACCATCATCTATATATTCACTCATAGTTATATTATTCGTAGTGATTACTGGTTTAGACATTAAACCAGCAGTATATAATACAATTAGCCCAGCTGGTGCTTGGGTATTAAGTGGCAAAATACACAAAGAACTATTAGACATAAGGTCTTGAAACTTCTGGAAAGTGATATTGTAATAATATTTTATATTTTCAGGATAACCTTTACTTAAAGTATCTTTTTTGGGACCTACAATAACAAAATTAATAGACGGGAGACTCTTAGCTACTTTAACTAATAAATTCCAGTCACGACCATTTGTACCTCCACAAAAAACATACCCATCACCCTTTTTATAAGATCTTTTAAACCTTTCCAAGCTTCCATAACAATCATGCACTAGTTCATATGATTTATGTTCAGATTTAAATATATTTTTATAGTATTTTTGTAATACTCTCGAGGTAACTGTGGGGAATATATTTTTATTATTTAACATCCACTTAAACAGTATATATTTTATTTTAGTAATATAATTGTCTGCCTGATTAAACATAATATTTATTACAACAATCTTTCTTTTAGTAAATAATATTTTAGAAAAAATAAAGACATAAAGACCAACTACATCTAACCAGCAGACTATAACGTCATCCTTGTTACTTTGATACAAGCTTTTTAATGCAGAGACTATATATCCTTTGTGTAACCTCAAAATTCTAATAAGCCTATTATGATTTAAAAAAGTAGATGATACTTTTATTCCAATGAAAACCGTACTTGTCCCTGTTTTTGAAAACTCATCAATCAGCCAATCATTTACTTTACTATCCTTAAGAAAAAATATTCTATTTGTCATATTATCTAAATATTTTCATAAATATTTTCATAGCTATGAATCATTTTTGATAATGTGAAATTATTTTTAGCATAATTATATCCATTTAAAATTAATTTACTCATAGTCTTTGTATTATAAAAACTAAATATTTCCCTTAATTTCAATTCTAACATTTCATCTGTACCATCATAAACAATTCCATTAACATAATCCTTAATAAATAAATCTGAATTACTCCATTTTGAAACTACACACAAACATTTTGAGAGTAATGCTTCAAACAAAACATTGGGACAGCCTTCATATAGAGAAGATAATATAAATATATCAAATATTGAATAGTAATTCTCTATTTCCATTTGAGCATCTAATAAGATTACGTTATTATCTAAATTATTAACTTTTATAAATTCTTCAATATTTTTTTTCTCATCCAAAGAAGTATCTCCAATAATATATAATTTAAAGGATTGAGCTTTACTCTTTTTTATTTTATTTAAAACTCTTAACACCTGTATCTGATTTTTTTGCTTGGTCATTCTCCCAACCATTCCTATAGTCAAAACCTCGTTTTGAGTTTTTCTGTTTTTATAAAACCTGTCTTCATCAAAGCCATTATAAATAACTAAATTATTTTCCAAAAAAGAAGGTTTTGGTTTTGAATAAAGTTCTTTCAAGCTTTTTTTACTATTATACACATTAATTGATTGTTTATTAAAAAACTTATCAAAGTAATAAAAGAATTTTGGAGCACTTGTATAACTATTTCGAATAGAGTAAATGATTTTATTCTTGTACTTTTTTGGTGCAAATAAACGTACAATTAATCCATTATAAAAAAGATATGTATGTATTATATCAAAAGAATTTTCTTCTAATATTTTTCTTAAGAATTTAATATTACCAATCCACCTTAATAGGGTGTACTTATTTCTTGATTTGCAATTTAATATTAAATTTATGTTTAGTTTTTTTAATTCCTCAAAAAAGAAAATATCAGATTGATAACAAATAAGAGTAATTTCATAATCTTTATTTATTAATCCTTTTATGAGTTCTGTAATTTGTCTTTCTGCGCCTCCTTGAGGAAAATGAGACGTTACAAAACATAATTTAATTGACGACATTATTTGTTGTTATTTATTTCACTAATAAAATCCTCAATAATGAAGTTCTGTGGATTTACTTTTTTATCATACCATTTCAGATCCTCATCCCAATAACCATTACAATTATCATAAACACTACCTACTGAATAGCAATAACTTATCTCTATAATTTTAGGGTGATTATTGTCCCAAATAAAATCGAATGCAAGCGATTGCGTTTTTAACTCTTTAGCAGTTTTAAAGGCAATTTTTATCATTTCGTGATCAAAAAAATTCTTGTCATAGGCTACAATTCCACTCCCAGAAGCTCTAAAATCACCTTTTTTACAATAACGTCTAATTCCAAAACATCTTTCGCCTACTACGACTAGCCTTGTATCATATTCATTTTTTTCAATAAAATCTTGAAAATATATATATCCTTTATCTCTGCTTGAAAATCGCTCTAATTCGAGTGGAATGAAAAGTCTAATAAACCCTGAAAAAAAACCTCTAAATGATAACAAACTAGGTTTGTTTTTAAACTCACTAAATCTATCTTTTAATCTAGTTAGTTTATTAATAGATGAAAACCCTTTATTAAATGCTTTGTTCGTAAGTTTTTTTGCCTCTGATCTAGTTTTAGCTAAACTCACGTTTACGCTACCAGCGCCTCCCCTTAATTTAAATACCTTTGGAAATGCCGAATTATTTATCCATTTTAGGGCATCGTCTTTTGAATAAAAAACATGAGAACTTATAATTGGCATACTAATGGCCTCTAACAAATATTTTTGACCAACTTTGTCATCAAAATGAAAACTAGTATTTAAGTCAGGAAATACTTTGATTTGAGTTTTTTCTAAAGCAAACGTTAATTGCAGTGCGAATAGACGAGCCTTATAGTCATTCTGATCCCAGTGCCACATCAATCCATCACAATCATCTAACTGCTCAATAATATTATTATCATAACAGTTGACAATTTTAAAAGAAATATAATTATTTTCACAATAGTCAATCCATCGGTCACTAAAGCTGTTATTTCTTTTATGTATTGCTATTTTCATAATAATTAATTGTAAATTTTAAATTGTTTTGTATCAATTTTTTGGTTGTCTTTTTCTAAACTTATAACTCTTAACGCAATTCCAATTATTAACCAAAACATTGAAATATTGTAAATCCAAGTTCCAAAAAACAGAATGAAATATGAAATTAGACTTAAAATTAAAACATTTGCAACAGTTTTAAATTTTGAGTTAGATTTTACTCTGAATAAACGAACAAATAGATAACCATAAAATAACAGAAATAGTGATGAACCTATTATTCCAGTTTCTACAAATTGGGTGAGATATTCTGAGTGTAACTCTAATCCATATCTATCTATATACCTATAATTAAAAAGACCTATTCCTAACATGGGACTGGATTTAAATACTTCATAGCCTTGAATATATTGCACTAATCTTCCGTCAAACCTTTCTTCGTCAGATGTTGCATTTTGTGTTTTAACAGCTGTCTCTATAACTCTTTCACCTATATTTGTTTTAGAAATAGTAATACCTAAAACTAAACTGAAGAACAATAAAAAAAATGATAACTTAAAAAATTTTTTCAGGCTATTACCTTTAGTAAAAATAAATTTTTGCCCAATAATTATAATTAGAAACACTAGAGCTGATTTTCTAGATTGAGTCATTCCTAATAATAAAATTGTTAATATTAATATAAATATATTTAGAGCTTTATTATTGTCATATAATGATTTTCTTATAAGACCAAGTAGGTATAAAATAATTACACAAAAGGCTATCATATTGGAGTTATACTTTATGCCAAAACGATATCCCCCATTCCCAAAACCAAATTCATCAAAAGCGAGAGATATAAATGTTTTAAAAATAAGACAAAATATAAAAACATTAATAGTTGTTTTTAACTCTGAGAGATTCATTAATTGAATTGACATAACTATCAGAAAAGGAATAACCAGAAACATTAAAATACTAATTGATTTATTTTCAGCAGGTGTAATATTACTTAAGAACGTATTAATAAAAGCTACAAGCATCCATAAAAACCAAAATATAAAAGGTTTCTTATATAAAACTTTAAAAAATCCTTTATTAGTTATGTTATCTATCAACCCGATTATAAGAAAAAACAATAAAATTACTCCAGTAAAGGAGCCACTAGACTTATTAAAAATATAGGTCCATACTGCATCCCAAATAATGAAAATAAATATAGAAATATACGTTAGTAAATATTTTTTTTTAACCAATTTTTATGGAGTATTAAATATATTAATAAACAAAACTTAAATTACTTTATAATAAATTAATCCTCATCTAATACAGAAATGACTAATTCTTTATGAGCTTCACATCTGATTAAATGTAGAAATTTTGTTTTTAATTTCTTATTTAATAATATTTTATCAAAATGAATTTTTCTAAATGCTGAAAGCAAATATTTATTGTCAAAAAATTGAATGGGATTTATTGAAAATAAGTATTGTTCTTTTTTTAAATCTACAAATTTGGCCCATTGTAAATTTAAAAGATCCGGATTTGTAATAATTTTAGAATAAGATGATACTTCGTTTAAGATTTGATATTTTTCGTCATCTTTCGAAACTTTTAAGCTAAAAGTGCTTTTCTCTTGAGTAACAGGTATCAGATTAAATCGAATATTTTCATTTTTATCAACTATTAAATCTACAACAAGTCCTTTATACCATGAATTATTTTGATTGTCCAGCGTGAAAATAAAATTACCTAATCCATAAATAATTGGAGAACCTCTATATATTTCTGTACCGCTAAAGCAGTGTGTATGATGACATATAATTGCATCAGCACCGCATTCAACATAATATTTATAGTGTTTAACCATACTAGGACTCGGGTGATTATTATACTCGTGTCCTCCATGTATTATACAAATAACTTTATCACACTTTAAACTTGCTTCTTTTATTTGTCTACTATTATCAATAATATCTAATGGATTTGCACCAGCTTTATTCTCTTTAGCTATACTCCATTCATTTTCGGCAAAATTTAGAATAGCTATTGTTAAGCCCTCTTTCTTAATAATTTTAAATTGTGAAGCTTGTGATAAATTCAATCCTGAACCTACATGATTGATCTTATTTTTTTTTAAGAAGTAAAAAGTGTTCTCTAATCCTTTCTTACCATAATCCATAATATGATTATTAGCCAAAGTAACCAAATCTATATTTAATTTTTCCAAGAAAGTAATTGAATTTTGTGGATCACTCTGAAGGTGAGGTCCAATTTTATTAATTCTTTCTTTTTTAATATTTGCGATTAGAGGAGATTCTAGATTCAAAATATTATAATCTGAATTATTGAACAAATTAGTAACACAATTTCCAATTAATTCTGTATTTTTAAAAGAATCTGAAATAAAAAAGTCTCCCGCAATTAAAATGTTCATGATTTTATAAATTATTAATTTTAAGTATTTTCTTTTGTGAATTTTCTATTTAATGTGTTATTGTACAACTGTATAATTTTCAAAATTAGAAAATTATTAACTAGAGGCGAATATTTATACAAAACCATAGCTTCCGCATTTGTTCTATTGACTTTTTCTATTAGTTTTAAAGAAATGTTTTCGATTGAGTGATTTAGTTTAACATAGTCATAACATAAATTTGAAAGGTTTTCTATTTTATTGAAATTATTATTTTCGAAAGGTTGTAAAATCTCATCTAAAACATGTTTATTATTAGTGTTATTTGCACTATCCGCTAAACCAAATTTCTCAGTTTCAAACAACCATTTATATTTATAATTTTCAGGCATTTTAGTATGAGAATAATCAACAAGGATAGTAGGAATGCCTAGCGAAGCAGAATCTAAAGCTGCTGTACCCATGGAAATATTGAGATCTATTTTATTTTTCAAAAAATCATAATAAGTTGAACCTGATAAATTATTCTCATAAAAAATTTTTATATTTTTTGGTAAATTAACGTTTTTTAGTTTCTCATAATAGAGTTTTTTATCTTGAGATATGATATAAATATTTATTGGACGAGTAAATCTATTTATTTTTAGATCATAAATAAATTTAATTAAAGGTCGTATTTTCCATATAGTTCCTCTTCCAATGTATGAAATATTTAAATCAATTTTATTTGTATATATATATTGATTTTTTGGATAAACCTTTACTGGAATTGGTAGATATTTTTCTTTCGATCTTTCTAAATTTAATTTTTTATTGAAATTTAACACTTGATTATAACAGAATCCATCCATATAAACACATCCTTCATTTTTGTCTAGATAATCGATTAATTTACTGGTCAAGGATTTTAAATTTAAAGGGCCTAATTTATTTGTTTTAATTATTTCATATGGATACACATTCCAAAATAAAACTTTAGGATTTGCCTTGTAGATTCGTTTCAGCCCAAAACGTTTATGAAAAGATGTTAAAATCAGCACCTTCTCCTTTAATTTTTGTCTAAGGGTTTCTAAAGAAGTTCTTTCAATATCTATAAAATTATACTTTATATCTAGTTCATTTAATGTTTTCACAATAAAACAATAATCATAGCCTATAATTGTGACTGGTTTGCCGTGATTAGCAAAATATTTTGCTTGATTAATAATTAGACTTTGCACCCCTCCATTAATTTTTGTTCCCCAAGCATAAAAGCAAATCATTTAGTTATGTAGTTTAGAATTAGTTATTATTTTATGATTTCAAATACAAATAATCAAAACATATTAATTACGTGAAATCAGGTTTTTGATTGTTAAAATTATACCTGACAATTTATTTATATTATATATTGAAAAAACTAATGAAAAAGTTGATACCAAAAAAAGGATAAAATATTTTACAGATAAATTATCAAATTCCTTAACAATAATTGGAGAAATTACTGTTATTGCTCCAATTATTATTACTTGAATAAGTTTTTTTGAAAATTTGTAATCATACTTAACGACAGAGACTGTCGAAACTACAATAAAATAAATAATATAATTTAAAATAAATGATATTCCTAATCCATTCAGACCGCCAAATTTATATCCAATAATACTTAAAGAAAGTGTCAGTATATTTCCAAATACACCTTCCAATAAAATAAAAGTTTTTTTGTCATTTTTAGCGAAAGATATATAACCCATTGAAAAGGAGATTACTTTAAGAAACATCCCAACTGTTATAAAATCAAGTAATTTTTTTATTTGAAGAAATTCAGTTGTTAATAATACCTTAATGATAAATTCAGAAAAAACAATAAATAAGGTAAGCATTGGTATTGCAAGTAAAACAATAATTATCGATTGTTCATTAACTGTTTTATTCAGTTTAACCTTGTCATTGCAAACAGCTACAAGTCTTGGATAATAATCTGATGCCAATGCTGCAAATAATAACACCACTATTTGAGAAGTCATACCAATTGCGGCATTAAAGAAACCAATGTCTTCATAACTCCCTTGAGTCCTAATAAAGTAATTCGTAAAATAAATTGATAATTGTCCCAAAATTTGAGCAAATACCATAGCAAAACCAAGTACTAACATTTTTTTCCCTATTGATTTGAACTCAATAGATGTTACACTTTCATTATTAAAACTTACTTTATTAACGTAGTATTGAGATATAAAATAAGAACCCAACCCTGAAAAAATTATAGCTGGAACGATTCCTTGAATATCAAAAACGTAATATATTGGTACTGAAATCACTAATCCAAAAAGAGCACTCATCAGAGTGCATATAGCAATACTTCTAATTTTTCTTGTACCTTGTAAAATGGCGATATTTCCTTTAGCTAATATCGACGTAAAAACAAATATTGTTAAAAGTAAATATGAAAAACTCTGATTCTTATCTCCAAAAGTGAGTTGACTGAAATAAGGTGAAAAAATCAATAACAATAAACTACCCGTTATTGCTGTGATAAATAATAACCTTTTGTAAACCTTTATTGATTTGCCTAATAAAATGTTTTCTTTATTAGAAAATAATTCTGAGATTTCTCTGACACCACTAGAATTTATACCAAAACTTGAAAAAGTAATTAGAACTGCAAGGGATGATGTATAAAGGTTATGCAGCCCCATACCTGAAGCACCCAATAAAAAAGCCACAAATTTTATTTTAATTAATCCAATTAAAATTTGAAAAAATTGCGCTCCACCAAAAATAGATGTGTTTTTTAATGTTTTGAAATAAGTATTTTCTATAGCCATTTAAAGGAGTCTCTTTATTTTATTTTTTAAAAAAACTAAAATCACCCCTATAATTATCGTTAATTTATTTATCATTAATAATCCAATAAGTGGTTTTTTTATCCAACTAAATGATTTACTTAATCTTCTATTTTTCAAAAACTTAAAATGATTATTAAAAATTTCTTTAGACTTTTTATCATTAATTTTTATCTTAAATGATGATTTCGAATATAATCTAAGCATGTTATTTAAACTAGCTCTTTCATAAAAATGTATGTATCTTAAATCAATATTAGATTCTTCCATTAAAAGTATTAACTTTTGATCTGCTAATAGTCTTTCAAATTGTTGTTTACTAAATTTTTTACTTATTGCATCTTTATTGCTTAAATTATAATAAAATGTTCCTTTAGAAAACGCTACTTTATTTGTTTTTAATAGTATTTTTTTAAAAATATATTCATCACTATTAAAAATATTTTCATCGAATACTTCATTAATAATATAGCTTGACTTAACAAAAATAAAGCCATGTAATTTAGATAATATTGTTAATATAAAAGCTTCCTCTCCAGAGATGATTAGTGTATTATCTCCCTCTATCCCAATAGATTTATTTGTTTTATTTTCGCCATAATCATAAACAATTTCTGGAATAATTATATTTGCTCCAGTTTCTTTAAATCGTTTATAATTATACATTAAATAATTTTCAGAAATCTTATCATCTTGAGACATATATGTAATGAACTCTCCAGATAATAATGGCATTACATAATTCCAAGATTTCGGTACATTACCTCCATTTTGCTTTTTAAAAACTTTTATTCGCTCATCTTTTGATTGATAATTGTTTATTATTGACAAACTACTATCTGTTGAAGAATCATCAACAATTACAAGTTCATATTCTTTAAAACTCTGATTTAAAACTGACTCTATCGATTTTTCTAAGTGTTTTTCTCCATTAAAAACAGGCATAAAAATACTTATAGTTGGAGGTGCTTGATTATTTAAATCCATTTAGTATTTTTACTATTATACTTAGGGATGTTTCATCAATATTTGGATTAAGTGGCAAACTAATTATTTCTTTAACAATTTTATCCGTTATTGAGAAATTCATTTCATTAAATTCTCTGTAAGCTTTTTGTTTATTTGGGGGGATTGGGTAATGTATTAATGTTTCTATGCCTTTTTCAAATAAAACTTTTTTGAGTTTATCTCTTTTTTTTGTTCTAATAACAAACAAATGCCAAACATGTCCTTCACTACTTACTAATTTCGGTAAAATAATCGCAGGATTTTTAATATGTTTCAAATAATAACTAGACACACGTCTTCTTTCTGAAATATCCTTTCTTATATATTTTAATTTTACATTTAAAAAAGCAGCTTGAATCTCATCTAATCTTGAGTTTAATCCTTGGTATATGTTCTCGTATTTTTTAGGTGAGCCATAGTTACGTAAATAGGTAATAGTTTTTGCCAATGTATCATCATTAGTTGTTACAGCACCACCATCACCTAGAGCTCCTAAATTTTTACCTGGATAAAAACTATGTCCTGCAGCATCTCCAATACCACCTGAAACCATTCCATTCCATTTAGCCCCATGGGACTGGGCGCCATCTTCAATTAATTTCAACCTGTATTCTTTACAAATAGCTAACATTTGTTCGTCACAAGAATTTTGACCATATAGATGCACTGTTAAAATTGCTTTAGTTCTAGTAGTGATGGCAGCTTCAATTTTTTCACTATCCAAATTGTAAGTTTGCTCATTTGGCTCAACAAAAATGGGAATTAGTCCATTATCTGAAATTGCCAATACTGATGCTATGTAAGTGTTCGCCGGAACGATTACCTCATCGCCTTTTTGCATAACACCCATTTCAACATAAGCTTTAAAGATTAAGCGTAGGGCATCCAATCCATTAGCCACTCCTAAACAATAATTTACTCCACAAAAAGCAGCATAGTTATGCTCAAAAGTTTCTAATTCCTTTCCCATTACATACCAACCAGAATCTATAACTCTGTTTGCGGCATCTTTTAACTCTTGGGTATATTGACTATTTATTTTTTGTAAATCTAAAAATTTGATCATTTAATATAATTTTTGATTAGAAGACACATTAAGTTGATTAAAATGATCAACTATTTTAACTAGCTCAATTGAAGTAGGTTCAATATCATTCAAAACATACTCTGATATTTCATCCTCAATATGAGTAAAACCATATTTTTTAATAGCGTATTTATTAATACTAGTTGGTTTATTTGGAATA
>MDTF01014963.1_pt1 | contig 13418 bp, 12 predicted proteins | sample 811191 | NCBI WGS metagenome assembly MDTF01 (sample SAMN05326649, study PRJNA326480) | marine metagenome | isolation source: seawater | place: Southern Ocean | collected 2011
AAAAAATAATGGTAAAAGTATCAACAAGCCAAGCAAAGAAAAGAAGATGTCTAAAAAACGCATTAATTTTTAATATTTAATTCACAAATTTAGTATATTAATAATATCTTTATTTACTCTCTCTACAGCATATTTGTCTTTCGCTAAAATAAAGCTTTCTCTACCCATACTCTGAGTTTTATCATCAGTTTCTTCTAATAATTGTATCATCGCATTTGCTAAAGATTTAGAGTTTTTAGGAGGTACTAATAATCCATTCTTTCCATGTATCACTGTTTCTCTACAACCTGGCACATCAGTTGTTATAACTGGTCTTCCAGTTGCCATTGCCTCAAGCACAGATCTTGGTGTTCCTTCTCGATAAGATGGAAGTACATAAAATCTACAAGAAGTTATACTTTTTTGAACTGAAGAGATTTCACCCAGATATTGGATAAAACCTTCATTAATCCAAAAATTTAATTCATTGGAACTAATAGTTGATGGATTTGAATCTAATCTTCCTGCAAGCTGAAATATTGCTTTTGGGAATTGAGCTTTAACAATGCGTGCTGCTTCTGCATATTCTCTAACTCCTTTGTCAATTAATAACCTAGCTAACATTAAAAATATTGGTTTTTTTGGAAGTGGTGAAAATGGATAAAGATCAAGATCAACACCTGACCCATGAACTATGTGAGATGACATATTTCTTAATATAATTTTTAGTTTGTAAAATAATTTTTCATCATCAGGATTTTGAAATATTATACTTTTAGAGTTTTTTAATCCTTTTCTATATAAAATAATCATCAGTTGTCGGATAAGTTTACGTTTAACTTCATCTCCTTCCGTAAAACCATAACCCAAACCTGTAATTAGAGGAAAAAAACTTATTTTAGGAAAATGTCTCATAGCCATTCCTGCATAAATTACAGGCTTTGCTGTGTAAGCTATTACAATATCTGGCTTACACTGAGAAATTACAAAACAAATAGATTTATAGGATGAATAATCTTTAAAGGGATTTAAACCAGCTCTTGATAAAGAATAACTTTTAAATATGACTCCCATACTTTTTAGTTTTTGAATTGAATCTTCATTATTGTATTTTTCTTTAGGCGCAAGTGCAGTCACTCTGTGACCACAATCTATTAAATATTTAATTAAAGAACTACGGAAATTTATTAATGAAAATAATTCACTCGAGATAATAAGAATATGTTTGGTCAAAAATTATAACCTTAGATTGGACTCTTCTTTTGAAAAAAGATATTTCAAATCATAAAAAATATGAAGTTTTTTACCTAATGTAGAAATGAATTGAGATCCCATATTTTTAAATTGATTGTGTGCTACGGCTATAACAATTCCATCGTAAGAATTTGGAACCAAATTAGTTATGGGTGTGATGCCATAAAGATTCTGTATTTCTTTACTACTTGCCCAAGGGTCATAAAGGTCTAAATCACAATTATATTGTTTTAATTCTGTAATAACACTTGCTACCCCTGAATTACGAAGGTCCGGACAATTTTCCTTAAAGGTTAAACCCATAATTAAAATTTTAGCATTTTTAATTTGAATTAATTTTTCATTCATGGCTTTCATTAATTGAGATGCCACGTAAACTCCCATACTATCATTTAAACGTCTTCCTGCTAAAATAATTTCTGGTTGATATCCTATATTTTTCGCTTTGTAGGTAAGATAATAAGGATCAACACCAATACAATGGCCGCCAACTAAGCCTGGATAAAAAGGTAAGAAATTCCATTTACTTGCGGCAGCCTTTAACACTTGCTCTGTATCGATGTTCATTTTATTAAATATAATGGACAGTTCGTTGATTAGTGCAATATTTAAATCTCTTTGGGTATTTTCAATTACTTTAGCAGCTTCAGCTACTTTTATACTTGGAGCCTTATGAGTTCCAGCTATAATAATTTCTTTATATAATTCATCTACTTGATCTGCAATTTCGACTGTTGATCCTGAGGTAATTTTTTTAATGTTAGCAATTCGATGTTCCTTGTCGCCTGGATTAATACGTTCAGGACTATATCCACAAAAAAAATCTATATTGAATTTCAGTCCTGAGCAATTCTCCAAAATAGGAACACAATCTTCTTCAATACAGCCCGGATAAACGGTCGATTCATAAATTACTATATCTCCTTTTTTAAGAATTTTACCCACAGTTTCACTAGCTAAAAATAATAATTTTAGATCTGGTATTTTATGTTTATCAATCGGTGTTGGTACAGCTACAATGTAGCAGTTTGCTGTTTCTAGGTTTTGAATATCACTGGTTAGAACTAATTGATTTGCGTCACGTAATTCTTCTTTTGTTACTTCTAAATTTTTATCTATCCCAGATTGTAGATCTTTTATTCTTTTTTCTTGAGTATCAAATCCAATTACTTTTCTTCTTTTTGCAAATTCTAAAGCTAAAGGTAAACCAACATAACCTAAGCCAATAATTGCTACTTTTAGATCTTTATTTTTATTGATCATATTTTATAATAATTTTTATACCACGTAACGAAACTAGACACTCCTTCAACAACTGAAGTTGAGGGCTTGTAATTAAATTTTTCATTTAAATTATCTGTGTTAGCATAAGTATCTGGTACATCTCCTGGCTGTAGTGACAAAAAATTTATTTTTGCTTTTTTTCCTAAAGTTTTTTCTAATGCATCAATATAATCCATAAGCTGAACTGGTTTATTATTTCCTATATTATAAATACGCCATGGTGCCTTACTGGTGGCTGGATCTGGCTGGTCACCATTCCAATCAACATTGCTGATTGCTGGATTATCAAGAGTTTTTATGACACCCTCTACAATGTCATCAATATATGTAAAATCTCTAGTGTGCTTACCATAATTAAATACATCAATAGGTTTTTCCTCTAAAATAGCTTTCGTAAATTTAAACAAAGCCATATCAGGCCTTCCCCAAGGTCCGTAAACTGTAAAAAATCTGAGACCAGTTGTTGGGAGTTGATAGAGATAACTATATGAGTGTGCCATCAGTTCATTAGATTTTTTAGAGGCTGCATAAACTGATAGCGGATGATTGACACTATGATGTTCTGAAAATGGCATTTTAGTATTAGCTCCATATACACTTGAGGTGCTTGCATAAACTAAATGCTTAATTTTATGTAGACGGCAATTCTCTAAGATATGAGCAAACCCTACAATATTGCTATTAATATAAGCGAGAGGATTTTCCATAGAATAACGCACACCTGCTTGTGCTGCTAAATTAACTACTTTTTGAGGCTTATGATCTTTGAATACTTTATTCAAACTTTCCTCATCTTTAAGATCTATTCTGTAATGTTGGTAATTAGAATATTTTGCAAGTCTCTCGATTCGTGCTTCTTTAATTTTTGGGTCATAATAATCATTATGATTATCAATACCTATAATATTATCACCACGTTCCAAAAGCTTAATACATAACGAAGCACCAATAAAACCAGCAGAGCCAGTAATAATAATTTTTTTCATAATTTTATTTACACAGGTTACTTAAATCATCTTATCATAAAAAAATAGTCCTAATAATCTATAACAATATTATATTTGTAAAAACATACTAAATTTCATTACCTTTTACTTGGTCTTGATTCATGTTTTGTTATTTCATTATAGAATTAAAAATATTATAATATTAACTAATAATTCAATATAACTAATGCATTTTAATATTTATATTATTACTGTTATAATCATCAGGCATCTTTTAGATACTAAAAATTTATGCTGATTTTTTTTATAAGAGATAGTAAGATTTAAATTAGTTACATAAAAATAAGTCTAATAAAAAATTAATAGTTCTAATAATGTCATTAATATCCAAATTATTAAATAAATTTAGGAGAATATACCTGAGTGTCTATTTTTATTTTAATAATAAAATCTTATTTAAAGACAAGTATGGATTGTCATATTATTTATACAAAAATACTAGACCTCAAGATACATTTAATATCGGTGTAAGAACAGACGATACATCAGTTTTATACACTATAGAAAAGATTTTATCCTCGCCTAGTAATATTAATAATGATTTCATTCACTGTATTGATGTTGGAGGCTATATAGGTGTTGTTACATTAATGATGTCAAAAACTTTGCAAAAAAGTAAAAAAAAATGGAAAGTTCATAGCTTTGAACCCTTCCAAGAGTCGTTTTTTAGACTTCAAGAAAATATTAATTTAGGATCTTTTACCAATAATATTATACTTAACAATGTAGCGGTATCGGATAAGTCGGGCAGTAAAATTTTAAAGACTTATCCAAATAAACCTGGTCAAAATCATTTAAACATTAATACTTTACAAGATGAAGATAATGTTTCTCAAGAAATGGTTAAAGTAATAACTCTTAAGGATTATATGCATGAAAATAACATTAAGCATGTCAATATTTGTAAAATTGATACAGAAGGTTTAGATGAATTGGTAATAAAAGGGCTATATGATCACTTAAAAAACAGAGCTATTGATTATTTTATTTTTGAATATCAAGAAAACATATCTTTTAAAAACATAAGATATTTATTGACCTCTAATGATTATACGGTTTACTACATGGTAAGAAATGAAAATATTTTAGTAAATTCATTAGAAAATTATCCAAAAAATAGTAAATCATTATTAAATTTAATTGCAGTTTCACCAGATAGAAGAAATAATTTTAGAAAAGATTTTAATTTGAGTGATTGATAATGATGATTTTCATATAATATAATATGTAGACCAAAGTGCTAATTTGCACTTTGAGTTTTAGACCACACTTCATTATATGACTGTAGCATTTTACTTATATTAAAGTTTTCCTTAATTCTTAATCTAGCTTTATTGCGTCTTTTGTTCCAATTTTTAGTCCTCATTTCATTAAGTGCTTTTTCAATTGCTTTTGCCAAATTATTTGGGTTATTAGGAGGAACTACCCAACCAGTTTTACCTATAATTAAACCAGCATCACCAACATCTGTTACTATGCACGGTGTACCACAAGCCATGGATTCTGCTACAACATTAGGAAATCCCTCTCCATAACTACTGCTTTGAACAAAAATATCTAATCCATTCATAACTTGTAAAATATTATCATTTTGACCTAACAACCTCACATTATTAGATAATTTTAATCTTTTTATTTCAGAAATTAAACTAAAGTTTTTTTTATCGATATTTGATCCAACAAGTGTACAAAAAAAATTTATATTCTTTTCTTTAATTAGTGAAAGTGCATTGAGCAAGTTTAGGTGATCTTTTTTTTTATCATAACGAGCTACATTACCAATTAGTGGTAATAATTTTTTGATTCTAATCTTTTTTTTAAAGCTTATTTTTTGAAATTTCTGAGGTTTTAGAATTGATAAATCAAACCCATTTGGAATAAATTTTAATTTTTTTTTATCATACCCCTCAATTGTAAAAATTTTTTTTGCTCTTTTTGAATTAATTATAATTGATCGAGGTATAAAAAGGGATAGTTTTGCTAAAATCTTTATAATCAAAATAGTTGTTAATTTTGCTTTTCCAATTTCAAAGTTTGAGTAACGAATATTCCAAATTATATTCTTAATACCTGCTAATCTTGCAGTAATACCTCCTAAAAAATCAGCATGAACAAGCCAAGTTTGTACCACATTTGGTTTTAAATCACTGAGCAACTTTATAAGAAAAAAAATTTTATGGAATGAGAAAAACTTAATATTTAAACAATAAACTTTAATACCCAATTTATTTAATAATGAAAAATATTTTCCAGGTCCTTTGAGTGAAATAACAATATGTTTATTAATATTATCATATTTACAAATTTTGAATAATGTATGTTCTGCACCACCATCTCCCAAGCCTGTAATAATATGTACAATTCTCATTACTCCCTTTCTATGAGTTTTATTTTATTTATCAAAATATTAAAATTTATTTCTTCATTTTTTTTTTCTAGAAAAAGTAAATTTTGGTAATAATGGTGCTGCTAACAATATAAACATGGCAATAAACTTGGTTCGATGTCGTATTCCTGTACCAAAGTTTCCTATAGCAACCCCATAAATAACAAGATAAGCCAGTAACATTAAAAAAATAATCCTTAAAGCCGGATCTGCCCAGATAATTTTTCTATTAAGAAAAATTAAATAAACCAGAAAGAAGTGTAGAAAACCATCGAACATACCAATCAAATGACTAGATTTTTTTACATCCCATGGGAATGGTGAAAAAATAAAGTACATCGCTTTAATAGGCATTTTATAAATCAATTCATTTGCTGATTTAGCTATTACCCAATCAGGATACTTTGCATCACCTCTATGAGTTACAATATTTTTATGAAGTATGTTTTTTTTTAATTTATCAAAATTGGTTATTGACCCAATTTTTGGAATGTAAATGTTGCTTACACCATTGTATACTATAAAAGTTGCTATCAGTGCAAATCCTATAAAAGATTTATATAGAATGAACCCATTAAGTATTTTTCTGAATAACTGTTTAGTATGATTTAAAAAAAAAATTCCCAAAAATACAATTAAGCCTACAATTATACCCCCATGAAAGACCGATCCTATCATAAAATTTAATATCACTAAAAAAAATGATTTTAAACTACCGGTGCGACTCCAATCGACCACATAATTAAGTGCAACTAACAAAAAAAAACACACATAAATCTCACGCATTACTAAAGCTGAATATAATATCAATGAAGGAAACAAAGCTACAAACCACCCAACTTTCATTGCCGTTCTATTATCCCAAATTTTTTGTGCTAATGTCCAACTCATCAAAACTGAAAGTGTTCCAAATAATAAACTTACTGACTGGGCCATCATTACACTTCTCTCTGTTAGAGAATAAAGAATAGCTATTATATAACTAATAAAAAAAGAACTTTTAAAAGCTGCCAGGCTAACATTTGTTTGAAAAGTTGGATCAAACCCTTCAAATGATTGTAAAACATCTGGAAACCCTAATAGTGACCATTCGTATGCTTGTATTTCAAACCAATATGCATCACCTGTACTATCTGGCAGGGTAATAAAATTATTACCCATAACAATTACGAATACACGTACAGCTAATGCAACATATAAAATGGGTGCAGCGGATGGCCATCGCTTTGTCAAAAAAAAAATAACCAGAATTACTATTAAAATACTTATCAAGCCCATTTGCTCTCCCCCTGAAGACTTAATAAAATTGTCAAAATGAATAATAATATAGCAATTTTTTTTATCATTTTTAATTATTTTTTTGAATAAAATTCAAATATTTACTTTTAATAAAAAATAGATTTATCAACTCTATAATTTTTAAATTTGAAAAAATTAATAGTGGATAATAAGTGAAAAACCATCTTACTTGAACAGAAATTAAGTTTACATGAAGATTAATAACCAGATAATACATACAAAAAAATAAAATAGATAATAGAGCAAATTTATCATTTTTATTTCTTAATAAAGATTTAATAGAAATTATGATTGAGATTAAAGTAATTATAAGAACACTAAAACTCATAATTCTAACTGGCTCTACTATATTATAATAATTTTTAGATATTTTATGAAATCTTTCGATAATTCTTTTATCATCATTATCAAAAACTGGATTTCTTAAAATCTTCTCCATATCATCCATCTCTTCTTTGGTTAAAAGTTCGACCATTAAAAAATTAGCAAAAAAACATTGGTGAAATTTCATTAAAAAAATACTTGGACTTTTAAAAAAATTCTTTATGTAAAGAAAAAATAATTGTTCATTTAAATCTTCTTGATGATTGTTTTCATAAAAATTTAATATCTTGGGATGCAAGTATGAAAGATTATTCATTGCTGGAAATATTACGCATTCAAAATTTAATCTTTTATTTTTATCTAAATTTTTAATCTCACGTATTTTATTTAATTTTTTAGTTCGATCATTAATCAATTTTAATAGACTACTATCATTATCATTTTGATAATTTTCTTGTTTAGAAATTAAGGAGGTTAATGCATGCATACTAAAATAATGGTTTTTTATTTTTTCTGGATTAAGATGATTAGTCAAATTTTTATTTATAACTTGTGGAGAAATTAAGATAAAAAAAGTTATTATAATTAATGATAATTTTTTTTTGTAATTCTCATTATCAATTTTAATTAAATAATAAATATTTATTAAAACTGTCAAAAAATAAAATACAATCCCTGCCTCTCTAATTAATACTATTAAAGCAAACGCAAGATTCAAATAAATTAAATTTTTGATATTTCTTTTTAAGATAAATCCAATTAATGTAGAAATGCCAAGTAATAAAGCTGGAATATAAAAAGATTCTTCTTGAGTACCAAGTGAATATTTTAAAATTTTTGGATTTATAACTATAATAAAAAATAAAAAACTAGCTATCCAGGGACTCAGGTTTAGATTAATTAGTTTAATTCTAATTAGAAAAGTAATTGATACTAAAAGAAATACTTGTAAAAAAATTACAAAATCAACGCTGAGAGAGTTTAATAAAAAATAATAGAGATATGGTATTGTTGGAGCTCTACAAAAAAAATAATCATTGCATGACTTCGGTTTAGAAATAGTGCCGTTATCAGTAAAACCCATACCGTCACTTAGATTGATTTCTCCAAGCAAATTATTAAAAAAAGAAACATTATTAAATAGGTAGAAAATAATAATGGAAAATATCAGGCAAAATATTAAATTATATACATTAAATTTTTTTAATTTTTTGATTTCCATATTTTTTGAAATCTATTTTTTTAACTTTTCGATATCATGCAAAACCATTTCTTTGACCATTTGATCTAAAGATGTTTTTGGAGTCCATTTTAAAATTTTTTTAGCTTTTTTGGGATCTCCCCTCAAATCATGAACTTCATTTGGTCTAAAATAATTTTTATCAATTTTTATAAGTAAATTTTTTGTAGATTTATTATATCCAATTTCATTTAATCCTTTCCCTCGCCAGCCAATATCAATTCCAATAATTTTAAAACTTTTTTCAACAAATTGCCTCACTGAACAACTTTTGCCTGTAGCAATTACATAATCATCAGGTTTTTTTTGTTGCAACATGAGCCACATGCTTTCAACATAATCTTTCGCATAACCCCAATCTCTTTTGGCATCTAGGTTGCCTAAAAAAAAATTCTTTCTTTTATTTAGGTGAATTTCTGCAACTGCTCTTGTGATTTTTCTTGTTACAAATGTTTCTCCACGTCTTGGTCCTTCATGATTGAAAAGTATGCCATTACATGCAAACATTGAATAAGCTTTTCGGTAATTTTTTGTAATCCAATATCCGTATAATTTTGCCGTTCCATAAGGACTCTCTGGTTTAAAGGCTGTTTTTTCATTTTGTGGAGCCTTAGAATTACCAAAAATTTCAGAAGTAGAGGCTTGATAAAATTTTGTTTTCTTATTTAAGTTTAAAATTCTTATGGCCTCTAATACTCTTAATGTCCCTAGAGCATCCGTATTAGCGGTGTATTCAGGTGTTTCAAAACTAGTATGAACATGAGATTGAGCACCCAGATTGTATATCTCATCTGGTTTAGTTGATTTTATAATTCTGATAAGATTAGTTGAGTCAGTTAAATCTCCATAATAAGGTTCAAAATTATTAGGTATCTGATCACCTGTATACAGGTGATCAATTCTTTCTGTGTTAAATGAAGAAGATCTTCGTTTTAAACCAATCACTTTATAATTTTTTTTAATTAAAAAATCAGCTAATAAGGATCCATCTTGTCCTGTTACACCAATAATTAGAGCAGTTTTTTTATTTTTTTTTATTTTCATATTTATTTATAAGTTTTTTCTAATTAATTCATTAATTTATAATTTTATTAACACAATTAGAAATGTATTCAATTTCATCATTTTTTAAGGATAAGCTTGATGGCAAATAGAAACCATATTTGCTTATATATTCAGAATTAGCAAATTTTTTTGAATTATAGAAGTTATAGTTTTTCAACATTTTTTGATTATGCATTGGCCAAAAAAAAGGTCTTGTACCAATACCTTTATCTCTGAGTTTTTTCATAACATATTGTGCATCAATATTCAAATCAGTATTTGTAATTAAGATACCCACAACCCAATATATATTTTTTACAAATTTTCTCTCTGGTTCAGGAATATAAATATTTGAATTCTTGTTAAGATATTCAAAATATTTTTTTCCTATTGATTGTCTTTTTTTAACAATATCTTCAATTCGATTTAATTGACTTAATCCTAGTGTTGCCTGGATATTTGACATTCTATTATTTGATGAAATGTCTTCGTGGTTAAATCTATTTTTTTTTCCAAAGGACAAATTTCTCAAATTTTTTATTTTTTCATAAATTTTTTTAGAATTTGTTGTTATCATTCCACCTTCGCCAGTAGTAATTTGCTTGTTAGCATAAAAACTGTATGTGCTTATATCCCCAAAACTTCCACACATTTTATTTTTATACTTTTGACCAAATACTTCAGCAGCATCTTCTAATAATAATATATTTTTTTTCTTACAAATTTTTTTAAGCCTTTCTATTTCAAGAGGATAATTATAAATATGTGTTGCAATTATTAATTTTGTTTTTGAAGTAATATTTTTTAATATTAGTTGTGTATTCATATTCCAATCAAATTTACCACAATCAATAGGCTTAATTTTTAAATTATTTTTTAAACAAGCAATAGCATTAGAAAAAATAGTAAAATTTGGAATTATTACCTCACTATTTTTTGGTAAATTTAATGATTGAACTGCAATTTCTAGGGCTGCAGTTCCATTTGCAACTGTAACAGCATACTTGTGACCAATAAATTTTGAAAATCTATTTTCAAAAATTTTAACATTAGGTCCTTCTGCTGAAACCCACCCATCTTCAAGAGTTTTTTTTACATTTAATGCATCTTGTTTTGTTATAAGTGGTTGATTGACAGGTATAAATTTTTTCATTATTTAATTTTTATCTTATCTTCTGAAATTGGTAAGAATCTAATTTTATCCATATTTTTTTTAAAAGGTCCTTGTTTTACCTCTATCATTTGTACTTCTTTAATTACTTTAAAACCATGCGCACCATGTAACAAAAATATAATCTGACCTTTTTTTAGTATTTTACTAAATAAATACTTCTGTTTTAAATCATAAAAATCAACTCTGATAATACCTTTTAGGATAATTAAAACTTCGCTAGTTATAAAAACTTTCGTAGCTCTTTTATTGTGTTTATGGGGCTGTATTACATGATTTTTTTTTTGATAAATATATCCAAATTGTTGTGGCAAATCGTTAGATGAAAAAAAATTTACTCCTCTCTTCTTTTTATAATTACTATTTACTATTAGTGCAAAAAGTTTTTTTTTATGTTGAATTCTTGTTATCATTTAATTAATTCTAAATTTTGCAATTAATATTCTGGTAAAATAATTTATTCCTAAAATAAAAAAACGAAATAAACTTCCAGTAGTTTTGCTTATACCTTCAATGTCTGGAGGTTGCTGGTAGGGCATTTCTACTATTTTATAATTTAATTTTGATGCTTTATAAATAAATTCTATAAAATATTCTCCATGGCCATAACAAATTGGTGAAACATTAATTAAAAACTCTTTTTTTATTGCAAAAATACCACTGGTATAATCTTTAATTTTAGAATTCAAAAATAATCTACAAAAATAATTAACAATTTTGCTTGATAAGATTCTTTTATTAGATCTATAGTCAGCTCCACCATCAACGTATCTTGACATAATAACAATATTATCTTTTTGTAAATTTTGAACCATTAAGGGTATTTTTTTTGCTAAATCTGGTAGGTTTGAGTCTATCCAGCATATATTTTCATAATTAGCATATAACAACCCTGTTAAACATGCGCTAGCTAACCCTCTGCTCTTTCTACTTATAAGTTTAATATTTTCTGAATTTTTTTCTTTGATAATATTTTGTGTTTCATCAGTAGAATTATCATCAACAATAATTATTTCTGAGTTTGGGTTATAAAGAAAAATTTCATCAATTGTTTTGTTAATTATTTTGGCTTCATTATATGTGCATAATATCACCGAGAGGTTTTTGGTCATTTATATTTTTTAAGTTCACTTTCAATCATGATGTCAATTAATTTTTTAATATTAACTTTTGGTTTAAATTTTAATATTTTTCTAGCTTTTGTTATGTCACCAACTAAAGAGCTTGTTTTAGATGGGCGTAATAACTTTTTATCAACTCTTACATGATTATCATATTTTAAACCTAATTTTTTAAAGCACAGTAAAACAAAATCTTTAACTGAATTTTGTTGTCCACTAGCAATTATGTAAAAATCAGGTGTCTTTTGTTGCATGATCCTCCATGCTGCCTCAACATATTCTTTAGAATAGCCCCAATCTATTTTGGCACTAACATCTCCTAAGTATAGATATTTTCTTTTATTCATATAAATCTCTATTGACTGTTCAACAATTTTTTTTGATACATATTCAGATGCTCTTCTTGGAGATTCATGATTATAAAAAATAGCTCCACAAGCATGGACATTGTATATTCTATTGTACATTTTACATGCATGGATAGCTGTAGTTTTTGCTAAAGCATAAATACTATTAGGGTTATAAATTGTTTTTTCATTTTGTTTAATTGTATTAGTTAAACCAAAAATATTTGAAGAAACAGGTTGAAAATATTTTATTTTCTTTTTCTTTTTTTTTAATATTTCTAAAATATCTATTACAGAAAGAGCTGTTATTCTCATTGAATAAGACGGAATTATATAGCTCCACCCAACATGATCTTGGTCTGCAAAATTATAAATTTCATCTGGTTTACATTTATCAATTATATAATGTAATGATATTGGATCAGTAACATCACCTTGCACTAAATTAAAATTTTTATTACTTAATACTTCAGTTAAGTTCTTTTTATTTCCTGTTGCAGACTTTCTAAATAATCCAAAAACTTTATATTTTTTTTTTAACAAAAGTTCTGCCGTATAGGACCCATCTTGACCTGTTACACCTAATATTAAAGCCTTTTTCATTTAATAACCTTGAATCTTGGGTATGGTAATAAGAATTTGCCACCTTTACCTAACCATTTTTTTTCTCTTTTAATAAACTCATCAATGAAACCGTATGGCATCACATAAAAATAATCAGGATTTAATTTCCTACTTTTTTGTTCTGAGATGATTTCCAAACCAGACCCTATAGTGTATTTACCCCATTTATGACTGCTTCTTTCTGCTGCATATTTTATTAAATTGGGTGTAATTCCATAATATTGTAGCAATGTATTTCCTTTTGTGGATGCACCATACAAAATAATCGTCTTGTTTTCTTTTTTTGCATTTTTAATAAATTTAAGAGTTTTAGTTCTGTTTTCAATTACATTTTTTAT
>MDTF01003776.1_pt1 | contig 13410 bp, 12 predicted proteins | sample 811191 | NCBI WGS metagenome assembly MDTF01 (sample SAMN05326649, study PRJNA326480) | marine metagenome | isolation source: seawater | place: Southern Ocean | collected 2011
ATGCCATCCTAAGACAATTGTTCCCATGCTTAAAAGCAAGTTCATTGCCAATGGTATTAATATGCTTCTACCAAATAAAATATATGGAAAAGCAAGAGTTAAACTATAGAAATTATCTGAAATGTTAAATTTCACGCCTCTTATCCCTCGAGTTAAACTTTCATATAATTCTGGGAAACCATCTTCAGCCCAATACCACGCTAAACTTTCAAGTGTAATTGCATCCATTTGACTATCGGGTAATGAAATATAATAAGTTCCAACTACCACCATGATTAAGCGTATTAATAATCCTACTAGAATAATATTTCTTATTTCAGTTTTAAGTACAGCAATATAAACAAAGGATAATGCTACGATTAAAATTAAAGCTAGGCCAAATAACTCTGTCATTGATTAATTTAAAAAAATATTGTGATTAATCCTTGTATTAAAATCATTTTAAAAGTAATTGACATCAAAAAAAAGGACTCCTGTATTACCAAAAACTCTATATTTATAATTAAATGATTTTAGGCATTCTGAAAAAAAATGGTCCCTATCAATATCATCATAAACTAAAATTTTAGGAAGAGGATTTTTTTTTATCTCTTCATGAAACCATTTTTTTGAATCATATGACTTGTCACTGTCATAGTAAATCAAATCAAAATTAGTTTCTTTTTCAAAAATTATAGGAATATTTTCTCTATCGCCTTTATGAGTTAAGAACCAATTATTGTAGAATTCATCACTTACTAATCTTCCTACCTGCTCTTCTTTTAAAATGAAAGCCAAATCACTACTATACAGCATGCCTCCTCTATTTATACTTAAGGCTTTCAGCATACTTTGAGAAGACGCACCTGCTTCAACACCTGTTTCTAAAACTTTTTTTGCATTAATCAATTTAATCAAAAAAAATAGTAAAGCTTCATTGCCACCACCACCTGTATTTTTTGGGAGCAAATTCTTATTAATAAATTCTTTTCTTTTAGTCAATATATCTTTTGAAGTATTTATAGCCTCTGTATATATTTTTTCATTTTTTTTGAGCATCCAAATATCAACAACTTCTTTGTGCCAATCAACCCATAATGAGGCACGAAATCTTCTTGGATTTTTAATTAATCTAAGTGTTTTATATAAAGGCTGAAAACATATTCTCCCAAAAAACTTGGTGATGAAATTAAAGTAGACAATTTTTTTTACTAAGATTTTTATATTTGATTTTAATAAAGGCATAAGTTGATTACTAATTCATCTTAATTAACTATTTGTAAAGCTCTATTTTTCCATGTGTAGTTTCTAAAATCTTTAAGAGCATTGTTTGCTATATACTCTCTATTCTCTTGTTTTCGTAATTTATTAATTGCATTAACCCAATCTTTAATATTTTCAGGTTCTGCTAATATTGAATTTTCAACACTAAGTACCTCTTTCAAAACAGCCAAGTCAGATGCAATTATTGCTTTTTTACTCGACATATATTCAAAAATTTTAAGTGGTGACATAAACTTGCTTGAGTCCCCTTTGTTTCCAAATACTGAAACTTTATTAGCATAAGGTGCTAAAAGGATATCAAAAGAATTTTGATAAAGCCCTACTATTTTAGGAGACACGAATCCATAAAAGTAAATATTTGATACATTTAAACCTTTTGAATAGTTTTTCCAATATTCTACGTCTTCCCTTAATCCCCCCACAATATGAAATGTCATATCGTTTATTTGTTTCGCGCACTCTATGATGAGCTCAATACCTCTACCTTTATATAAGTGCCCCACATATCCAATTTTTAAACTGTTTTTATCTCCTAAAAGATTGATTTTGCTATCAAAGTCTACTACTTCATCTGCACCATCATGTGCCACTAATATTTTATTTTTACTTAAACATCCATTTTCTAAATACATATTTTTTAATGAGCGAGATATAACTATAAGTTTTTTAAAATATTTATTTTTTATAAGTTTTTTGAAAATTTTTAATCTATGGTTTTTTGTATCATAAATAGGAGTGTGTATTTCAAAAATTACTTCATTCATTAATAATGTGGCAACGTAGCAGCCATGTAAAAACCTTCCATATACTAAATTAAATTTTTTATTCACCAATAAGTAAAAAAAGATGGCAAGTGTATAAATAAAAGCTCCAATTTTTAAATTTGGATGCCAAAGTTTTTTTATAAAAAAAATTTTTTTCACACCATAAAACTCATAAATATCATCTACATCGTTTTCATATTGATGTTTTAGATTGGGAGCTAATAAAATTACTTCATGGCCATTATCTGCAAGCGCCTGACACATTTTCATAACATGTATGCTATTTGCTGTTCTTGATGGTATGATAGATTTTGATATATATACTATTCTCATTTACCAATATTTTAAAAGTCTATAATTTTAGGTATATCTTTTTTTAATTCATTTGGATCATGAGGTATTGAGGAGCAATTTGCTATAAGCGATTGTTTATCAAAAATATTTTCGAAACTATACCAAACTAATGGAGGTATTATTATTAAAAAATAGTTATCAGGTCTTCCAACGATGATCTTTTCCTTGGCGCCACAACTATTTGAAGTTGTTCGATTGTCATAAAATTTAAAAAGAATTCTTCCCACTGGAACTGTTAAGTTCTGTGTCATTTTCAAATGATTTTTCCAATCTTTTTTCTGTCCTAGATTTATTTCTGAGAAATAAATTTCTCCAAATTTCTTAAAATTTTCTGAGTCTGCTCTGAGCATATGTAAAACTGCACCACGTTGATCAGAAATTTCTTTTAAAGGGATTATCTTTAAACCAGAAATCGTAGGTTGCTTAAACTCTAATGTTTTAGTTATTTCGGCCACAATAAGCCTATTTTTTTTGCTTTTTTTTCATATGTCTTGATCTGATCAAAAGAAAATTCTAACATATTAATATCTTTATCCTCATAAAATGATTTGTACCATGATGCAGTCATCTCCATGCTCTCTTCAAAAGAAAAAACAGAATGCCAACCAAGCATACTTAAAGCCTTGTCACAACTTAATTTTAAAAGGATCGACTCTTTTGCAGTTGAATTATGTTTTTCAATTAACCAACCTGCATTATCCCAATATTTTTTAATACAATTTAAAACATCTTTAACAGAGTGATCATCCATGTTTGAAGGTCCAAAATTATAAGCCTGGTTAGCAAAAGTTTTACCTTTCTTATACAATAGTTTACCTAATAATAAATAACCACTCAATGGTTCCAAAACATGTTGCCATGGTCTTGTTGATTCTGGGTGCCTTATAACAACAGGTTTATTTTTTATCCATGCCCTAACAGCATCTGGAACAATTCTGTCTTCTGCCCAATCACCTCCTCCAATTACATTTCCAGCTCGTGTACTTGCAACATAAGGACCATCTTGAAAAAATGATTTACAATATGAATTGATAACTAATTCAGCACAACCCTTTGACGCACTATAAGGATCTTCACCTCCCAATAAATCATTTTCTCTATATCCCCATATCCACTCCTGGTTACGATAAGCCTTATCACTAGTAATCATTACACCAGCTTTCACAAATGACGACTCCTTAATACATTCTAGGATATTCATAGTGCCCAATATATTTGTTTCAAATGTTTGTATAGGCTCTTTATAAGATTTACGGACCAATGGTTGAGCTGCTAAATGAAAAACGATTTCTGGTTTAAAATCTTTAAATACTTTTCTAAGTTTGTCTATGTCTTTTACATCTCCAACAAAATGTCGAATTTTCTTACCTATGTTAATGCTTTTAAAATTTGAGGGGTTTGTTGGAATATCTTTAGAAAAACCACATACATTAGCACCCAACATTAATAACCACGTACTTAACCAAGAGCCCTTGAAACCAGTATTACCAGTTACGAGAATCTTTTTATTTCTATAAAAATTACCAAACATTTTATTACTCCCAATTTTTCCAAGGAGCATTTCCTTCATGCCATATTTTATTTAAATTTGTTTTATCTCTTAAGGTATCCATACACTGCCAAAATCCATTATGCTTATAGGCCATCAGCTGTCCATCTTGGGCAAGTCTTTCTAGCGGATCAGCCTCTAAGACTGTGTCGTCACCATGTAGATAATCAAAAATTTTTGATTCAAAAACAAAAAAACCACCATTAATCCATCCTTCGCCTGTTTGTGGTTTTTCCTTAAATTCCAAAACTTGATTTTCATTAAAAACCATACTACCAAACCGTGCGGGGAGCCTAACAGCAACTAAAGTCGCAATTTTTCCATGCTCTTTATGGAATGAAACTAATTTGTTGATGTCTATGTCTCCAAGTCCATCTCCATAAGTCACCATAAACCTGCCGTCAGGCCTTAATAATTTCTCAAGTCGGTGGATCCTCCCTCCAGTCAAAGATTTATTGCCAGTATCTATCATCTGAACTTCCCAATTTTCATTACTACTTTCAGATTTTAAAACTTCTCCATTTTTCATATTAACTGTTAAATTACCTGTTAAATTATTGTAATTCAGAAAATATTCTTTTATTTTTTCACCCTTGTATCCTAAGGCAAGAACAAAGCTGTTATAGTTGTAATTTAAATAACTTTTCATGATATGCCACAAAATTGGTCTATCGCCAATCTCAACCATAGGTTTTGGTTTTACAATAGTTTCCTCACTTAAGCGAGTACCAAGACCACCACACAAGATTACAGTTTTCATTAAATTAATTCTTTCTTTATTAGATTGGATATTTTTATTATATCTTCAGTTTCAAGATTTGGGTGCAAAGGAAGTGTTAAAATTTCAGAATAAAGTTTTTCTGTAATAGGTAATTTAATTTTATTATCACCACTGTATAAGGAAAGTAAATGATTTGGTTTATAATGAATACCTGTATCAATATCATTTTTTTTTAATATTTTTATAACTAGATCTCTTTTTCCATTTGTTATACGAACCGGTTGAATATGGGGAATTTGTTCATTAAGGTTTGTGTGAAAAAATGAAAGATCTTCAACACCTGCAAGTTCATCTCTATAAAGTCTGGCAATTTTTTTTCTTTTCGGTCCAAATACCAAATCAAGTTTTTTTAATTGAGCACGCCCGATGGCAGCAAAAAGATTGCTCATATGATACCTGTAGCCTTGATGTGTTACATCAAAATCCCAGCTTCTTTTTCCTGCAAATCTGTTTTCTGTATCTTTCTTGATCCCTAACAATCTTGCGTCTCTAATATATTCTGCAATTTTATTATCAGAAGTTACAACACATCCTCCTTCACCACTGGTAATATTTTTTACCCCATCAAAGCTAAAACATACAATATCTCCAAAAGAACCAATTTTTTTACCTTGATATAAGCATCCAAATGCGTGGGCAGCGTCTTCAATAACTCGCAATCCATTACTTTTGGCAAAACCATAAACATTATCAATTCCTTCAGGGTTACTTGCATAATGAACGGGCATAATAACTTTAGTTTTACTTGTAACTCGATCTTTAGCATCATCAATGGAGATGCCACCAGTATTTATATTTACCTCACAAGGGACAGGCACAGCATTTGATGCAGATATTGCCTGAAAAGAAGATATATAAGTTAACGACTGAACTAGCACCTCTTCTCCAGGGCTAGTAGTAGCCTGAACTGCAAGATGAAGTGCTGCAGTACCTGAGTTTACGCAGACAACCCAGTTAGGGGGAACACCAAGATATTCAGCAATCTCCTTTTCAAAATTACGAACTTCAAGTCCCATACCTAAGTAACCATCTTCTTTTATTACTTTAGTTACTGCCTGCACCTCTTCATTACCTAAAACTGACATTGAAAGACGTAGATTATTCATGTTTATATTTATCTTAATAATTAAGTTCTTTTTTTATGAAAAAATTAATACTTCAATTAATTGTATTGGATTTTAATTTTTACTTAGTTTCTTAACGTTAATTAGATCGGTTTCAATTTTAACACATTCGTAAAATATTTATTATATAATAGTATAACAAATCTCTGTTCTTTTGTCTAGGTGCTGGAATGAGGATTAATCAGTGAATTAACTGTAAATCAAAATACTAATTTAATAATCAAAGTAGTTTGAATCTTTATTAAAAGACACAAACTATTACACTTCATAGCATATTTTTCACTTATTAATCAGGTCTTCTTTAATAAAAAAATAATTTATGTTAATGTTTTTTTTTCTTTTAGGATTTGGTCTTATACTTTCTATTGCTTCATCTAATGTTTTTGTGTTTTTGATAGACTCTCCTTCTATATAACAAACCATGTTATAAGAAAAAATAGTTTTCAGTAGTTTTTCATATAACTCAAATGAATTTTTATCACCAACCTCAATTAACATAGATTTAATCTTAGGAAGCAATGTATGAAGACAAGAAATAAGAAGTGGTTCTGCACCTTCAATATCAATTTTTAAAAAATCTATTTCAGTTATTTCAAATTCTTCACAAATATTTGTTAGGGTTATCGCTTCAACTTTAGTAGATTTTTTACTTTGCTTACTGCCATCTGCAGTTCTAGATATAATTATGGAGTCTTCAGAACCAAGCCCAGTGTTTATTTCAACATACCCAAGTTTATCACTTACAGCTTTCTTAATTAAATTAATATTACTAGTATTAAAATTTTGAATACTTAAGTTGTCTTCCATAATTAAAATGTTTGCTGGTGATGGCTCAATAGAAAAAATTTTAGATTTTGGATATTTTTTTGAAAAATATAAAGATATCTCACCATAATTAGCTCCTATATCCATGATTGTTTTTGGAGTAATATCATACTCAATCATTTGTTGATCCATCCAAAATGCTTCATTGGAATTTTTATTTCGCCATTTAAAGTAACGATTTGTACCTTGGTTGTTCAGTATAACACCATCCATAATTGAATACGATCTACCATCAGGTGAGATAGATAGTTGATGTGTTAAGCCAATTTTATTAATAACTTGGGACAATATTGATAACAACGACCGAATTAAATAACTTGAATTTTTCTTAGATTTACTCTTTGAGGCTAATTTGGCTAAAACTAAACATAGATTCTTAAAAATTAATAAAATAATAAATAAAAGTTTAGCAGTCATTGATTATTATTATACAGTCTTTTTTTTAATTAATGTTGTTTTTTATTGAATTTATAAAGTACCAATAATACTTAATCCAAAATCTTAATTTAATAAAAAAACTAGCATTAAAATCGTGCTTCTTATAAAATTTTTTCATTCCAACTAAATAATCTTTATTTATATCACTTTCACGCTTATGATTATTTCTTCTCATATAAACAAGGCTTTCTTTTAAAACATCATATCTATAACCAAAATATATTGCCCTAATAAGAAAGTCTTTGTCGTATGAGGGGTGAATATATTCGTCAAAACCCCCAAGACTAATAAAAAGTTTTCGGTCGACAACAAGATTTGAAATGACCGATCCAGGGTTTTTGTACAAAAAAGTTTCAATTGGAAGATCTGGTTGTAATTTCTTACCTGGTTTTTTACTATTATTATGCCAATCTATAAGCCAAGCATAAATAATTTTACTTTTTTTTTGTGAAATTAAAACAGATATTTTTTTTAAATAATTAGCATCCCATACGTCATCATCATCTAGAAAGGCTATATAATCCCCTTTTGATTTGGAAACAGCTAAATTTCTTGAAATGCAACCTCTCCCTCCAAATTTATGACCAATATAACTTATGGGTATAGAGTTTTTACTAGCTATTTCTTTTACAACTAACTCTGTATTTTTGTTAGGTACATTATCTGAAATAATGATTTCAAAAGGAGTATTTGTTTGTTTAATAGCTGAGTAGATAGCTTCCTTTAAATATTCATCCCTATCATGTGTGGCAATAACACATGAAATATTTTTTTCATTCATATTTTTTTTAATAATATATTTACTTTAAAAACTTTTGCATAGCAATTTTACTTTTTTGATATTATAGAAAAATTTACTTTTACCAGAACTCATATTAGCTACTAGGTATATTGTTTATAATATTAGATTAGATTGACATATTCTTTTTATAAAACAAGCCATTTTTTAATGTTTATAGAGTATTTTTATAAACAAGAAATTAAATATGTATCTTTATAAACTTGTTTAATTTTGACTTCAGGTAAACTTTTATCAATTTTTCTTAATAAAGAAACTTTCATTTCAATTTCCTTTTTATTTAATCCTGGGAATTTTAATTTTTGACGAGTTTTGAGTTCGTTACTCGAAAATAAAGAAAAATTTAAATCTCTTTTTATTATTTTAATAAATTTTCTTATAATTTCTTTAAAAAATATACTTATATTAATTTTAGGAACTTCTGAGCCTTCAATAATTATATCTTTTAGTGCCTTAATAATTATTTCAGAGGACTCAAAATCAACATTTGCAATGATAGGACGAATATAATCGCGGGCTATTTTATTTTGTTCTTCTTCGCTGGAAAAGTCTTTTACATCATTTATAAGTTTTAAAAGCTGATCTTGATTGTCAATAACAGAACTAATTTCTATTGGTAACGCTTGCACAAAATCATCATCTTTTATGGGACAATATGAAACAATAAATTTTTCACTAAAAAAAGCCTCAATAGCAGTTGTACAGTCATGATGTAGCACCATAGAAGATTCGGATATCCACTCTTGAGCTGAGCCATCACCTGTTACAACAACATTTTTGAATTTTTGAAAAAGTCCCTTGTAAAATTCAGCATTCTCTCCTGGATGTGGGCGAAAAATAATAGTTAGTTCAGGGTATCTTTTATTAATTTCCTTAATAGCTTCATAAAAATAATTAATCAAAAGTTTACGATAGTTATATAGTTGGCGCTCATATTTGACATTTATAGAGCCGTCTCCTCTTTCATCAATCCTAAGTTGAATTTCTTCATCAAAACTTAAAAATGTATTAGCAGCTGTAAATGTTGAATTAATTAAAATATATTTACTTTTAATGTTTATATGATTGTTAAGTAATGCTGAACGGAATTCTTTAAATTTAGGCTTACAAAGGTCAAACCTGGGATGCCCTGAAGCAATAATTTTTGCTTCTGGAATAGATGTATTTTCAATTAAAATTTTTTTTTGTTTTTCTCCCCAAGTAAAAAATAAATCTACATATTTTAAAATATTTTCTCCATTACGATGAAGTAATTCAGACTTATAATTTTTTTCATTAAAAACCCCACCTTCTTCATCTAGAGATACAATTGCGCCTTTTGATATTTTAATGTTTCTATAAAAAGTCTCTGCAAAAGAATTTAATCCTTTATCAAAGTAGATGAAGGGCATGTTTTGCTCAGCCATTGTTTTTGCCACGCCGCCTTTACTTCCAATAAGACATGCGTAACCTTCTTTTATACATTGTAAACCAAGATGCAATCTAGGATCTAAATCCCTAGATATTGTTTCAATTGGAAAACAACATAAAATCTCTTTATTTTTCATTATTAATTTATTTTATAATGCTTTTGCAATATCAGAAATATTTGGAGATACAAGATTCATAACTCTTCGCGTTGACTCAATTAATTCATTAGTTTTCTTACGTTTGTTAAGACCCAAATGAGTTTTATAACCTACAATTGCGTCACAAAGAAAATATACATTTATTATATGAAATAATTTAGTTAAATAAGGCTCTGATGGCAATATGCCTCCGTGTGCTCGATAGCCCTCCACAAAATGATCCCAAAAACTTTTTCCTTTATAATTTAATATTAGAGTGTCTTTCATGCAAAAAAAATGTGCACAAAAATCTGTTAGAGGCTCAAAATATCCTACGTTTACTAGATCGATAATTTTAATATTTTTATCACTAATAAGCATGTTTCCTGCTGATCCATCAAATAATACAAGACTAATTTGGGGGGAATATCCAGAATTTTTTAATTCAAAGCTCAAGGGAATGATTTTATCTCTCATAAAAATATTTACTTCACTAGCAAACTCATCTCCAATATTTTCTTTGAGTAACTTTATAGTAATATTGTGTAATTCGTTTAAAAAACCATCAATAGTGCTTGTTTTAAAAGAGGCATTTTTGTATTGATCAACAAATCCATATTCCTGACCCTTAACTGAATGTACTTTTGCCATAATTCCAGATACTTTATTTAACCAAAACAGCTTCTCATCATCATCAACTGTCTTTATCTTTTTATCCACAGCAATACCCTCAACATAGGACAATAAAAAAAAATTAAAATCTTTAACATTCATTCCTTCTTCATCATAGCCAGGAACTGAAAATATTTTAGAGTTAAACAAAACTTTAGGAACGTTTAAACCTAATTCAAGTATTAACTTATAAGCTACTATTTCTTTTTCTAAAGAGTAGCTATTCTCAGGTCGTGGAACATTTCCACTTTGTTGTTCACCCCTGATAACAATTTTAAATTGCTTATAATTTTTATCCATTACTTCAACACAAAAAACTGCGCTACAAGATGAATACTCAAATAAAAAAATATTATTAATTTTTCCAATTTCTAGTTTAGAAAGTTGTGAAAGAATTTCACTTTTTTTTGGAAGAACAGTAAAGTATTTTGATTGAAACCTATCCACTTTTTTGCATCTCAAATAAAAAATGAGCTGCCATAAATAAACCCCGCCAATCGTTTCGAAGTTCATATTGCTTTTGTTCACTTTCAACTTTCAAATGAGTCTTTTTTTTCATCGCTAGAGGTGGCATTAAATGAAAGCCATGATAGAGCGGATCACTCTTAACATTAAATCCGTAAGATTTCATTTTGTTTGGGAAGGTCAATGGATTTTCGGGGTATGTCAATACAGTGTCTCTACCTGAGCCTTCATCATGTTTCTTGGGTTCATCAGGGTAAGTGATTAATGATTTCACAAGATTTTCTAACTCCATTTCATGATTGTCTTTTCCCCCGTTAACGAGTGGAAAAATGTGGTTACGGAAAAAACGTAAAGTATATTTATTGAAGGTAAATAAATCAAAAAGCTCATTTTGATGAGAGCAAATAAAAATTCCACCAGGTTTTAAAACACGAAAAATTTCTTTATACGCAGAATCAATATCCTTAATATAATATAAAACACCTAAAGACAAAACAACGTCTAAACTTGCATCAGGAAAGATACTTAAATCAGTAGCTGAAGCTTGTTGAATTAAGTTATCAGATCCATGCTTAGCCTTGATAAAAGCATTAGCTTCTTTGACCGTATTTGCTGAAAAATCTATTCCAACGGCACTCCAGCCATCCTCTATAAAGGAATATGTTGTGTGTCCTCCACCACACCCTATGTCCAGTAAATTTCCAAAAGGATATTTTTTTAGAATACTTCGAGTTATTTTTAATCTTACAGCATTCATTGTATTTTCGTGAGCATATGCTTCTTCGCGTAAGTAATGCGCAACTTCATCAAAATGTTTTTCTGCTTTATTGCTTGTCATTAAGCTCCTATGGTTTTTATGGACAAATTTTATCTAATAACATCTCATAGCTAAGTATGTCAAAAAATTCAAGAATTGAATAATCTAAATTATGCTTATAAATTAATATTCTTTAATAATTGTCTTTATTTCAAGAATTAAAATGACCTCAACCAAAGTTCCATAGACAAAATTCTCCATAAAGTATTGCTATGGTCTTGTCCTTCAATACCTGGTTTATGTAAATTTAATAATTCTTGTATTTTTTTTACAGAAAAATACTTGCTTACTTTTCCACCATTTATAACCGTCTCCTCAAAAATATCTCTTAACGGTCCTTTGTGCAACATTCTGGAATAAGGAATACTTAATCCTATTTTTTTTTTTTCCCAAGCAATAGATTTGGGGACATATTTTTGAGCAACATTACGCAAAATATATTTACTCCATTGATTATCAACTTTATATTTACCTGGTAATCCATTAACAAATTCAGCTAAAGAATGATCTAGGAACGGAGTTCTGATTTCTAATCCATAGTACATCCCAATGCGATCCTGACTATGCAATCTAGTTGTCAAAAAAGTTAGCTGATCGTACTCTAAAACTCTGTTTACAGCGTCTTTAGTATTCAAAGTTCCTGTAATTATTTCTCGGTTCTTTCGAGAAAAAGAACTATTCGCTTCAATCATGTCAAGTCTTGGTAATGCTACTTTATTTAAGCTCATTAAAAGAAGGTTATCCTCTTGATTTTCCCTAAATTCATTTGAAATTTGACGGTGTCGAGGATAACCTCCAAACAACTCGTCTGCTCCTTCACCACATAAAATAACTTTAATATCTGTTAAGTTTTTAATATTTTTACAAAGAGCCATTAAAGAATAATTATTTGGATCTGAAATAGGTTCATCAAAATGATTCGCTAAATCTGTTAATGTATCAAGAATGTATGTTTCCTTAAAATTAACAAAAGTGTTCTCGACTTTTATGTGGTCTCTAAGGTTTCTAATATGGTGGCTTTCATCCATATCCTTATCTTCTGGAAATCCTAAACTAAAAGTATGAACTTTTCCTAAAATTTTTTTAGATAGAGCTGTAACCAAAGATGAATCTATACCTCCACTCAATAACGATCCTACCTCGACATCAGAGACAGACCAAGCACTCACAGCATCATAAAGCTTTGTATCTAACTCATCAACCGCATCTTCAAAAGAAATATTTTTTTCAGGAACATCTCCAGGGTGCCAGTATCTTTTATATTCTTTTTTATTCTGAGAAATATAAAGGTAATGACCACCCTCAATCTCCTGAACATTTTGATGCAATGTTTCTTGTCCTGCAATATATCCAAAAACCAGATATTCTTCGAGCTTTTTTGAATTAACCTCAAATGGAATCAGGCCCGAATAATGCATTGGACGTATTTCAGAAGAAAAAATATAAAAGTCATCCTGTTTAGAATAATATAAAGGTTTTATTCCAAATCGATCACGAACTGCAAAAAATTCTTTTGCTTCAAAATTTACAATAACAAAAGCAAACATACCTCTCAATTTTTGTAAACATTTAATTCCATATTGAGAGAAAGCTTTTAAAACAACTTCAGTATCACTGTTTGTTTGAAACTTATGACCTAAGTCTATCAGCTCATTTCTAATTTCTACGTAATTATAAACTTCACCATTATAAGTGATACCTATTTTTCCATCATCAGTCATCATGGGTTGTTGACCACTAGCAATATCTATAATTGACAGCCGACGATGACCTAAAATTGCCGATGGTTTGACGAGAATGCCCGAGCCATCTGGGCCTCTATGTGAAAGTTTATTAAGAGCTTTTTTCGTTCCCTCAATAAATCTTGTGTCCTCTAAATTTCTGTTTAATGAGTTGATTGAAAATATTCCACACATAATAGTGGTTTTAGATAAACTTATTTTTTGTTAGTATCAATCCAATTCTTCATCCATAACTCTAAATTTAATGCTTGCCATATCAACATCATATGA
>MDTF01008491.1_pt1 | contig 13408 bp, 4 predicted proteins | sample 811191 | NCBI WGS metagenome assembly MDTF01 (sample SAMN05326649, study PRJNA326480) | marine metagenome | isolation source: seawater | place: Southern Ocean | collected 2011
AACTAATAACTATCAGTCAACAATAACCCAATGGATCAATCCACTTCAAGCCTTCGCATTTTTCTTCTTCTTATGCTGCTGCATATTTGTTCTAGTGAAGCAACAAGTAATACGGATGGAAATCATTTGGAACGTATCAAATCCTCAAACGCAAGGTTTGACTCACTTCTGGAGTACAAAAGTCAAGTAAGTACTCCAGAAAAGGTGAAACCTACACGTGGATTATTATCTTTAAAAGGTGTTCCTCGCAAGCTTATTCGCAGACGGTTGGAGGTTTGGACCAACAGAAGACGAGGAGGGCACGGCTATCCAGATTGGAATTTTAATACTGATCAAAAAAAAGGAAAAAAGTGGAACGGTGGCGATGATGTGATTTGTAATGAGGGTTGTTATTGTTCGGAATGGTATGGTCTCAATGGATATACACAAGGTGGCGAATCAGACGACGTTAGATGTAAGATATTTGCATACCACAACTGGTCTTCTCAACGCAGAAGACGACGTGTTAGACCATACCATAAATGTATGTATACAAAATTTGAATGCGAGAAATGTAAACCAGGATATATTCTAACAGGAACTAAACGAGATCTTTCGCAACATGGCTTATATCCCTCTGGTAAAAAACCAGAAGCATCCACAGATTCTCTCAAGCACTGCAATGACTGCCCAACTGGTCATACTTGTGATGGTAGTGACACTTTTACACCATGTGCGTCTGGAACATATCAATCAGGTACCACTCCAAACCAAGTGTGTTCAGCTTGTGGTACAGGTAGATATCAAAATATAATTGGTAAAAGTTCGTGCAAAGCCTGTGGTGTTGGTAAATATCACGCACAAACTAGAAAATCATCTGAGGGGGCATGTAAAACTTGCACCGGTGGCTATTACCAAGATGAAGAGGGTTCTGATAGTTGTAAAATAGTCACGGCCGGAAACATGGGATTTTTTTCATCTCAAATCCTATGTCACAAAGGCTATTACTGCAAAGGTGGTACGAGTGTACACCAGTGCGGTCATAATACAGACAACGTTGCTGTTACCAATCCAGATTCGTATTATTGCGGACGAGGATCATCGTCGCCTATAAAGGCAAATATTGGGTAAGTTTTTTTCTTCTTTTTTTTTGCCCATTTTTTGTAACTTCCATTTTTTAACTCCTTTTTTTCTTCCTGTTTTTTCCTTCTAAAAATCCACAGCCACTACACAACAGGAACCAACTCTTTTCAACGCAATAACCAAATTGAATGTGGAACAGGATATAAATGTGTAAACGGTATAAAATATCTATGTGGTGCAGGTCTCTATCAAGATGAACCTAAACAAGATGATTGTAAGAAATGTCCAGCTGGTAGAACACACAACTCAATCTTACATACAGGTTGTACAGATTGTGGCCACGTCGAGAAATATTGCCCTGAGGGAGCGGCAATGGAAACAGTTGCAGCTGATCATTATACAGCATGTGATGGTGCAGACACTGACGAAAATCTTGCCGATTGTCCAGAAGCAAAACGTTCGGAACAATACAAAGGTGTCACTGCTTCTTATAAAGTACTTGGAGGTCGACGTATTGCATGGGTCAAACAAACTAAATGTGCGCCGACGGCTTCTTTTGACGAAAATTCGGTTGCTCAACAAATTGCAGGTACGCCAGTAGAATTTGCTGCGTACGTGCCTTCCACACATATCATTACCTATTACATGGCATGCCAAGATGATAATAACTGCCCGTGTCTAGCTTATTATAAAGATAAATTGGTTATGGATGGTGCCGACGGATTTTCAGCCACTGGAACATTCAAATTAAAACCGAATATTGCACTTAATTATGAAAACGATTGTAAATTTGAAAATGTTTACATACATGCAAAGGACAACACTGACCGAAATAGTGTTACTAATTGTGACATGAAAATCAGTACAGTAGATCAAAATGATCGACCAGAATGGATAACTACAACGTTCAATGTGGACGTCAAAGAATACGCAGCACCTAAAACTATACTTGGAGATCAAGCATTATCAGTGTTTGATCCTGATGGTGATCAAATCAATTTTTCTATTATTACAGCAGAAACAACTTGTCCTGGTGTTCCAGATACCAACCCATGTAATTGTTGGTTTGAAATTGGTAGTTGCGATGGTAAAATTCGTGTCAAAGCAGGTGCGGACGTTCGATATTACCCAGGCATGAGTGTAGTGACTTTAAATATCGCAGCAAAAGATCAAGGTGTTTTGACAGCAACACATGATACGTTAGGTAACGCAATAGCAAATGGAGTAATAAAGGTTACAATACTAAACATACCAGAACCGCCAACAATTGATGGACCTGTTTCTTTTACAGCATTTGAAGAAGTACAAGGTTGTGAGGGAGGTGGACAACCACCAGAGAAATGTCGCTTGAATGCTGTTACGCCTAATTCCAACCCAGGAAGAATTCTTGCATCTGATAATGATGGATCCACACTTACATATCAATTAGTAACAGCTAGCGATTTTTTTTGGGTAAAGGCGACGGATGGTTCGGTCTACATGAAAAAAAAATTAAATTATGAAACAAGTCCAGCAGGTGGTTATCCACTTCGAATTGAAGTAATTGATGCGTTGGATGAGACTGGTGAAATTGACGAAGTACGAATAGAACATACATATACTGTCATGGTTATTAATGTCAATGACCCACCTGTCATTGTCTGTGCCAGTGCTTCTTCACTTACAGTCAGTGAAAATGCTAATATCAATGATTTAGTAACTGGTAATGTTGTCACTCGTGTCGACGATGAAGACTGCACATCCGGTTCTTGTACTCTTACTTCAGTCACGTATACCAAAACAGCAGGAAGTACAGTGAGTGCGTTTAATTTTCAATCAGCATCATCACCCAAATTAATAGTAGTTGAACCTCTTGATTTTGAAACAACAGCATCATTTGTATTATCCATCGTTGTTGCAGATAAAGGAAAAGATTTGGACGGAAATGGACCTTTTTTATTTGCGTCTTGTACATCTATTACCATTACTGTGATCGATGTTAATGAAGCACCTATTTTTTCGAATCAAGCACGTACACTGGAAGAGACCTCGGTAGTAGGAACACAATTAACACCTGCCTTTACAGCATCTGATCCTGACAATTATGGACGATTTGTAACTGAACGACGGGACACATTGACTTGGAGCATCATCACTGACGAAGCAGCACCAGACGCTGGAACATTTATATTTTTGAATGATGATATTAATGATGATGTTGGACTCTTGTCAACGACAAAACTTCTAGAAGCGGATGTTATTGATGGGAATGATCCGAAAGTAAGTTACAGTATGGTCATTGAAGTTTCAGATGGAGCTATCGAAGTTACTGCTACGATAAGTATTACTGTTCTACAAGAAAACGAACCACCACAATTAACTGTTCCAACTGGAATGCTCACTCGACCTTCAGTAGCTGAAAATTCAGATGGTACCGGCACCATTGAAAATAATGCATTGACATCATTTGATCCTGATGCCGGTGATACTACAAGTTATGCTATTACTGACTGTACTGGTTCAGAAGATAAACAGGAACCACCCGTGTGTATGTTTGCCATTTCAACAAGTAATCTAATTATGAATTCGGCAGCAACATGGTTTGATTTAGATTTTGAAACTGCCATGGAACGTCAAGTAACCGTGACAGTAACTGACGCAGCAGGTCTGACAAATACGCAAACCATTACACTTACAGTAACAAATATCAACGATGCCCCAACACTAAGAACAACTGATCCAATTGCTTCAGTGAGTGTTCAACCAGGGGCAGAGCAATATGTTACGCAATTTATAGGTTATGACGACGATTTATTGAATTATAATGCAGATATTGATACTGAAGCAAATACAGAAGTGTTAACATTGTCTATAAAGTCTGGAAATGACGATGGTGCATTTGAAATTGCTCCTCCTTTAATTGGTGGTACACCAACATCAGACGGATCACGAGCATGGAAATTGCGTGTCAAAGATCCAGTTGTAGATAACTTAAAGATAGCCGCCACACAACGGACATTGATACTCTCTGTAACAGATAAAGATGGGATCGTAGGTAGGTTTTTATTGTTTGTAACATGTCTTTATTTATCGTATGCTTCAAATTTTCAACAGACTTTTAATTAACATCATTCATCTATTTTTAATTTTTTGTTTCAGTGGATGCATCCATTTCTATCACAGTACAAGATGGAAATTCTAGCCCAACAATCGTTGCACCAGGACCAATTCTATCTGTAGACGAAGATCAACCAATAGGAACACTGTTGTCGAGCATGGAAGGATTATTTACTGATGGTTTACAAAATGACCCGATAACTTTGGTAATTACATCAGTATTAATTGTTGAAAAGGAAGATGAACCTCAACCTGGTCAATTTGTAAGTTCGATAGGAAATGCAATAGGTTTTCAAGGAAATTTTAGTAAGGCTTTAACTGCACTGACTACGCAAGGATTATTAGACCATGAACGTATTTCAATATTCAAACTTGCAATTACAGCAACAGACAATCCTACCAATAATCCAGCAGGTACTAGACCTTTCATTGGAAAATCAGTTGAAGGGATATTCACTGTGACTATCAACGATATTAACGAAGTACCAGGAATCAATGTTGAAGATTCATTGGGTTCATTACATGTGCATGAAAATTCCCCTGCAGAAGTAACAGTCGGTGATGTGCAAGCAACGGATCCAGATACAGATACTGTGTTGACGTTTTCACTTGTCAAACGTCCAGAAGATACTGTAACTGCTGCTGCAGCAGAGTTGGCACCTTTTTCTGTATTTAATCGTGGAAATATTTCAAGCGATGCAAACAACAATAGGGCACGTATAAGTGTTGTTAATTCTCTACCATTAAATTTCGAAGCTACAAAAAACACGTTTTCATTTATGTTGAAAGCAGATGATGGTGTGTTGTTCGCTGTGGCTAACATTCAAGTAACTGTGGATGATGTACGTGAACCACCAACTTTGTCTAATAAACAGTTTTCAATTGTTGAAAATACGGCTGATTGGGAGATATGTATGGTATTACAAGATGATGATGCGGGTAATTCATTTTCATTAGTTGATCAGTCGGTAGGCTTAAATTACTGGACTATATACACCCGTCAATCAAATATAACTACTGCACCAGGTGTATCTGTCGTGCAGAATAATGGGGAAATGACATGGACTATAACAATTGATGCACAAACGTTGGATTTAACTGTTGGAATGACGGTAACACAAGATTCAGCTAGCGGCATAGGTACAATATCTCAAGTTATTAATGGTGAAACAATTACTCTAACAATTCGTTCAGATATTGGTCAAACATTTGATGCATCTGGAGAATTGATCATTAGTGTCATTGATGAAACAGGAACTCCAGTAACTATTCCTGATTCGCAAATATCTGGTGCAGAATCTACAACTGTCGAACATGCAACTGGTACATTAAAATCATATATATCAAATCCACAACGTTCACAAATCGAAATAGATGTCACAGCAGGTGCTTTTGATACAGAAACTGATATAATTATTAATGGTACGACTACAATTGTTGCCAACAATGTACACGATCTCACAAATGTATTGATTCCCTCTGTGTCAGAACTAATAGACGTTCGTTCACCTGGTTGTGTTTTTGGAATCAGTCCCTTTAATTTTGAAGTTCAAGAAATCTATAATATAGAAGTAAGAGTCGTCGATGATGAAATTCCTGCATTTACATCTACAGCAACTCTAAGCTTAATAGTTTTAGATGTTTTGGATACAGAAGTCAATATCATTTCACCGGTATCACTTCCAACACTAGGTGGTGTCGTAACTCTGGAAGGTAAAGATATAGGTCCCAGTTCACGTAAACTTGCGGCCATGGCAAGCGACGAGGCAAGAAAAAATGCAACAACATTTACGGTATCTTTTAAAACGTTAACAGGATCATTCTATGAATATTTTGCAACAGATTGTACAAATTTGATTCCAGGATCAAAAATTACATGTCTTTTACCTGCAGGTGCTGGTATACATTTTTCCTGGGTATTAAAAATGGGTCCATTAGATACAATTACTACCGATAGAACATTAGTATTTACAAATATTTTTGGGTACGATTTTCCTATTGTTACTAGTGTTACTTTTGGAGAACATGGAGGTGACGGCCTATTATCCACATCAGGCAACACAAGTATATTACTGACAGGGACGTCATTTGGTCCAACAACGTTTCCGTCTGCTGACATTACAGTAAAATATGCTCGTGACTTAGCTACTACAAAACAAGGTGGATATCTTGCTGTAAATTGTAAAATTACAGTTGCACACACTAACATATTGTGTAAATCAAGTCCAGGAATTGGAAGAGATCTTGAATTTTGGATCTCTTCACTTTTTGGTAGTTACAGTAACATCTTAACTGATAGTGGTAATTTAGCACGCCACCAATTACCCATTATCACAAACGTCAAAGTCAAACCAGGTACTCTAGCTGCTGTTGATAGAACCTTTTCTACGTTGCCTACTGTTGGTGGTACACCTGTGTTGATATTTGGCGAAAATTTTGGTCCACTTTCAACTTCTGTTTCAAATGTATTCACTACAAGTGAAAAGTCTAGCATTGTCTATGGTATCTATACAGCGACTGATTGTAAAGTGTTGATTGCACAGACTACAATTGAATGTAAAACAAGTTCAGGAATTGGTGCAAACCATTCCTGGAAAATTATTCGTGGAGATCAACCAGCAGCAAATGCATCTACATTTCTAACATCCTATGCACCACCGTCAATTCTATCTGTATCAGGAAACGCGATTCGCAGTGTACCAACAACAGGAGGTGCACGTGTTGTAGTAAGTGGAATTGATCTGGGCAAAACTGTAAACGAAATTACGATTACATATGGCCCATACCAAATGAATAGTGTTAAAAAAACAGCACGTCTTTACAGATGTACTAATATTCAAATTATTGTGGCAAGTAAGTCTATATCTTGTTTTATGAGTGATGGTACCGGTGCTGGACATGCTATGGTATTGACTGTTCATGGTCAAGTTTCAAACGTTCTACTTGATCAAATTTCATATGGAGCACCAGTTGTCACTTTATTTCAAGGCCCGGGAGCATCTAATGCCAATACCGATGGGCATCAACTAGTACTTCTTGATGGTACGAATTTTGGTAAAGCTGGTCTTGCAATTTCAAAGATTGATCAAGTTCTTTACGGTAAGAACTCGGATCCATTCGATAAATGGTACGATGCGACATCAACTTGTACAATTACTATATCACACATACGAATTGCATGTGAAACTATTCCAGGGTTTGGCAAAGAACTTCGTTGGGTATTAAAAATTGATGGACAAATGTCAACAACATCAACTACAAATTATGCACCACCAACAGTGACTGGTATCTTTCAAACAGATGGTGTTACTGCAATTACAGACGCATCAGCGAACGGAGACGTAACAATTGTATTACTAGGTAAAAATTTTGGACCTGTAGGGTTCATACAAATTGATGCTATCACATTTGGTCCACAAGGTCGACAATTTATTGCTAAAGATTGCAATATAACCATTGCATCAACACGGATGGTATGTAAAACACCACCAAGTATTGGTCAAGATCTACAATCTTATGTTACAATTGGTGGTCAAACCTCTTTAACTTCTTCTGCGAAATTATCTTTTGCAGCTCCAATTGTAGAAGTAACAAGTAGTTTACTGGTTGATACACGTGGCCAATCAATCAGTTTTACTGGTACAAATTACGGTTTGAAAATTGAAGACTTAACTACACGTGCTGTTTTTGGGGCTAAAATATTAGTGGCAACTGAAACTGAACAACTAGAACCAAATGGTAAAGATCAAGTGAAATTTGATTTTCCACCGTTAATTGACATGTTGTCGCCGTTTTCAAATATCGAGACATATCTTGAAGTAAGTACTGGAATCGTGACCATGCAATCGAATACAAAACTATTGGCATATGCCAGACCTGTAATCGATAAAATATTTACGTATGAAGGTATTTCTGCTGCACTTCGTATTGTTCTTGCTGGTAATAATTTTTGTGGATCTTTAGATTGTGGATCTATTGACGCTTTAGATATAGATGGTAATAAAAAGGTACCTACTTATTTGAATTGGAATCATGACAGAGTTGAATTTGAAATTAATGCAGCAAAAGGATCGTTTCGTGTAGCAGTCGGTTCCGAATTTTATTCGTATCAATATTCAAACTTCGTGTTGTTTGAGCATAAAAGTCCTGTTGTTGACAATAAAGAGGTGCTATCATCAGTTGAACATCCAACTGAAGGAGGAACATTAATAACCGTGGAAGGACGATTCATGAGAATGCAAAATGTAGAAATATGGATTGGTGGTAGAAAAGGACAAGTAGTACTTATTACACAAGATGAAACAAGGGGACCCCAATATTATACTGTAATCTGCAAAGTTCCACCAGGTCAAGGAAAGAAAAATGAGCTATTTGTTCGTTTATCAACAACTAGTGCAGGTGTTGCATCTGATTCAGAACCTGCGTCACTAAATTATATGTCGCCTTCGAATGTAGTCATGACTTCGCATCATTTTCCTACTACAGGTGGAGTTGCTGAATTTTTTGGAAACAATTTAGGTATCTGTGCTTTCTTAATGATGGACGGCAATGTGTACGGGGATGAATGTACAAATGTAACAGATCATACAATGTTGAAAATGAATGTACCAGATGGAGATGGTACTGATCACGTACTTTCTCTTTCAATGTATTCTGCATCTGGTACCTTGGAAGTCCTTAACAATGGAGAATTCGGTTGGTTACCAGTTGGTGATCAATGTAATTCTGGAAAAGGATTGCAAGATAGATTTGGTTGGTTTGAATACGACGCACCAGTCGTCACTGCAATTTCTCCAGCTATTTCGGAAACTGTTGGCAAGACAACAGTCACTATCACGGGCAAAAATTTTGGTGTATTTAATGGACGTGATAGTAGTGTTTTAAAAGTACAAATGCTAAGTCGTAAAAAATCTGGTTGTAATAATTGTAATGCTGCATTGAAATCTGCTTGTACAGCTGGTTTTGGTTGTACAGCGTCATCTTGTTGCAGTGAAAACCCTGGTTGTGGATGTTTTGAAAATTCTTGTAATTGTTGTTCGTTAGCTTCCAACTGTCATGTAATTTCATATACACATACTTCTATTACATGTGAAATTGAAGAAGGACAAGGAATAGATTTAGAAATTGTAGTAAATGTATTAGGTCAAACAAGTTCAGGTAGTACCGCCACGTTTGCATATGAACCACCAACGATTTCGTCGTTGGTATTAATCTCCAATTTAGATAATACAAAAAAACAGAGCAATGCTTCCCAATCCAATGATATATATGCACGAACAACTGGTGGTGATTTGTATCAAATGAATGGTACAAGTTTTGGTACATCGGGAGCAATGATTGAATTAATTGGTGACGATAAAACTACTGGTCCATTGAGTCAAACGTTAGGTCCATTTCCTATAGTGTCACAGACGCATACTTCCGTTATCTTTCGACTTCCACCCGGCCACGGGCAAGGGCGACATGTGAAATTAATTGTTGGAGAACAAAGTAATATATTTGTGTCGAATACATTCAATTATATTAAACCAACGTTAACAAAAATTGAACAACCAGAACCATGTACAACAATTTCACGTACTACATCTTGTGGTTCACCAACAATTGGTGGATTCAAAATGACGTTGCACGGTGACAATTTTGGACCACTTACCTCTACAACAGCAACTATATTAACAATTGGTGGTATTCAATGTTGTAATTCATGTGCAACTATTGTTGGTCAAGAAAATGAGTGTTCTTGTTGCATTGAAAGTCGTGATCATACTAGTATTACAATTATTGCACCAGCGTATAATTCGGATGGTGAATATCTATTTGAAAGTTCTAATATACCTGTTGAACTAAAATATAATTATTTAGACTGGAATTTTTTTTCTACAATAACTTACGATGCACCGTGGATCAATTATGTAAATCCACAAACTGGTAATGCACAAGGACAAGAAGTTTCAATTCATGGTATTAATTTTGGTCATGCAAGTGGAATGAACGTCGAAAAGATTCGAATTGGTAATGTGACATGTAATAATACACGTTGGACAGGAAGAAGTGCTGACGATGAAGCAATATCGTGTTATTTACCAATGGATCGTGTTGGGCCTAAAACAGTTGCAATGACTGTAGCTGGACAAACAAGTATTTGGGATAAATCAGAATGGTTATTACCTACTGGGAAACGTGTTTATTCGACATCTTGTCCTGTAGATTTTTATGGACGTGACGGCGAATATTGTTTTGAATGTCCTTTTGCAAGAACACAAGATGGAAATCCATTAATTGATCGTCGTGGCGACAAAGACTATCTTGGCAAATGTATTGGTGGTGATAACGATCCAACTGCCAAAAAAGGTTTTTATAAAATAGAGGTAAAGAAAGAATGTGGTAATACAGGATTTCCATGTTCAAAAACTATGGACTGTTTTAATTATTCGAAACATCTAGTTACAGAGGATGGTATTGAAACAATTGATCCAGGAACATGTAGTATAACACATGTTAAAGGAGCAGAATATTGTAACCAAACGATCTTAGAAACACGTGATTACTGTTCCTATATCTTACCTTGCGATCCACCAGAATCATGCAAAGCTGCTAATTTATGTAGTGTTGTAGCAGAAGAGGAGAAGGATCCAATAACCAAAGTAAACATACGTCCTCATGGTTATTCTAACAAAACAAACGGGGCGAAATATGTGACACGTTGTACTGCATGTGCCTCTGGTTATTTTCGTGTTGGTGGTTTATGTGAACCATGTCCCAAAGATGTCAAATTAATTGCCGTACTATTTATTTGTGGAATTATTAGTGCCTGTGTTGTTGGATATATTATGAATCGTTACAAAGTTAATTTAGCAATAGCAGCAATTGGCATAGATTACGCTCAAATATTATCCATGTTTTTAAAAAGTCAAATACCATGGCCATCACAATTACGTACATTGTTTCGTATCTTAAGTTCATTTAATTTTGATTTGGATATAGCCTCGCCAGAATGTCTGGTTGCTGGTTTGTATCGTTTTGATATCAAATGGTTCTGTATTATGGCCATGCCATTATGTGTTGCCGTTGTATTTATGTGTACACATTTTTGTATCGTTATCAAAAAAAGAATAAAAGGACGTACTCAAAAATTAAATAAACATGCACATGCAATGGTTTCAATGAATTTAGTCATGATGTATTTTTTGTATCTGTATGTCACTAGAAGTGCATTAGATGTATTTAATTGCACGCCTTTAGATCCACCGGATCCTATACATCCAGAATACACATATATGACAGCTATTGGGGGTGAGCTATGTTATCAAGAAGGTGGATTACAAATGTCTTTAATACCGTATGCAATTTGTGGTATAATATTTTATACAATTGGATACCCATGTTTATTAGGTTGGTTGTTTTGGAAAAATAAAAATCGAATACAACGAGATCAGTATTTAAGAGCAATGAGAGCTGATGTTGTACGTGATATTACAGACAAGTTCAATATTTATAATATACGTAAAAGATATTCACATTTATATTATCAATTTAAACCAAGATCCTATTATTGGACAGTTGTCATCATAGCAAGAAAATTTTCGGTTGCTTTTATTAATTTAATGTTACGTCAAAACATTGAATATATGTTAGCAGCATCACTACTTGTCATGTTTGTTGCATTACTTGGTCAAGTACATATTCAACCCTACATGGGTCCTGCTGAACATTTAAATGTTTTAAAGAAGTGGGGGGAAAGAACAAAAGCATTATCGTCCGGCAGATTTTCTGATTTTACTTTCCCTACAAATCTTGACGAAGAAAAGAAACCAAAACAATTAAATCAGAAAAAGAATAGAAGAAGGAATACTAGTAGAAGAATAATTCAAGAAAAAATTAAATCAAGTGGTACAAAATGTGGTCAAAAATTAGTTAATTACAATGTTGTCGAATCTGTATTGTTAACATGTGCTGTATTGATTATGTTGGCTGGTATTATGTTTTCAAGTGATCGTTTTGAAAATAATAAAAATAAAGATGAATTAGCATTTCTTACATGGTTAACTTTAATTATTGTTGCTGGATCTCTTGGATATTATGCGTTGGTACTGTCACTTGAAGTATCTGCACAAGTGTGCCCGGTGTATTGTAAAAAATCGTGGTGTGATTTAGAAAAACATTTTGGTGAAACTTATACTTCTAGACATCTTCGAAAGAAGAAAGAGAAAAAGAAATCAATTTCAGTTTCTAAAGATTCTTCTACAGATGAACTCGGAATTCAACTTGAAATGACACAAAATCTGACAATGAATGCATCGTCCAGCAAACCATTGTCGAACAGAAAATTATTGCCCACAGCGCTTAGTTCATCAACAATAAGTAGAAAAAGGAAAAAGAAGAAAAAGAAAAAGAAAAAGAAACAGGACGATAGTCTGATTAGTGAAGATGCACTGGCACTGGTTGACGAAGCAAAGAGTTCTAAAGCAACAGACCCGATGATTACAAACATTGCAAAACAAGTAGTGACGCAAACTGTTAAACACAAGAAAACAGATTCGTTTTTTGCACATAAAGCGGGAAACGGATCTGTATACTACGAATCTGCGGACAATCCAGGCGAAACTTTATGGAAATTACCGAAAGGCGCTGTAGTTCTTGGTGACAAAAAAGCCAAGAAAAAAGCATCTGAAAGTAAAGAAGAAACGCTCATGAACAAAGGAAACGAGAGTCCTCTTCCAGTCTGGAATTCGCATCGAACGGAGGACGGCAAAGTGTACTTCAACAATGGCGTTCGTTCGACGTGGACCGACCACGCAAAGACCTCAAAAAATAAATTACAATAGATTTAGAATTAAGGATGTTCAGATCTATACGAGTTCATTTTCAGAAGACATAGGTGCATATCCATTGTACGATTTGGACGAAGATCCATTTTCAATTGGTATTGTTACAAAATGCAGTGAAGTCAGTGTCCCAGCATATTCTATTTCGGTTGTAACGATGTTGCGTAAGAAACAATAAAGCACTACACTACCACCTATATCATCAAAATACACAGAATACACATGCGAGTGGATCAAGCCAGCATACACGTACACATACACATACATATATATATATATACTATATACGGAAATATATTTTTTTCATAAAAATATTTTTGCATACACCAACTATATCATTGGAAAGAGCTACCGTCGGGGACCTCAAAATGTACGGCTGGATCTCGTAGTGATTTACGGTGAACGGAACATCAAACCCCGCCTAA
>MDTF01013995.1_pt1 | contig 13402 bp, 12 predicted proteins | sample 811191 | NCBI WGS metagenome assembly MDTF01 (sample SAMN05326649, study PRJNA326480) | marine metagenome | isolation source: seawater | place: Southern Ocean | collected 2011
AAAAACGATGTCAAGAATTATATTTACCTGATGGACGAAACTGAAGAAGCTCACGATGAACACGATGATGAGGATCATAGTAGTTTGCCGCTGGCAAATTATGTGCAAAGAGATGCTGAATTTGATGGCTATGAACTTGAATTTGGTAAGGTGTTTGAGCTTAGTAGAGGTACCTTAACGGCATCGTTTGGGCGTGACTCGGTATCTGGAGAATTTGCCGCAGGTGTCAATATTCCGCGCATAGTTCCTGAGAGAAATATATACAGGTTGTCGTATGCGGAGGATACGTTCAAGGCACTTTTGACTGTCAAGGATGTCAAAAAACAGAGCTCTATAGGATTGAATGAGAGTGTGACAAATGGCTACACCATGTTAGATCTCAGTGTGAGAAAATCTTTCGCACTCAGCCCCAAAATTAATATGAGCTTTGTGGTGTTAGGTAATAATTTACTCGACGAGGTGGCTCGCAATCATTCGTCGTTCGTGAAGGACGAAGTCCCATTGCCGGGCAAAAATTACGGTATAAAGCTCTTGCTGGAATTTTAATCGAGGGGGGTTTTGTTGAGGTAATCTGAATGCCTTACAGCATTTAGTTTTACTTTTGCATAGCTTTCGAGGCCGAACAATTTTAGCGGCCTCGGAGGCTAGTTAGTAAGCTTTTTAAATTTTTTAGCATTTTACGGTTGACGTCAGATACTTTTAGAGCGCCATGGTTTATGTCCGGCGTCAGTATGAAATTTAAGCTGTGCATGCAGCGCCCCAATGTTAACACCTCGGCCGTACTTTTTTACTTGGCATAAAGCGGTGCTGGTGTCCGCTGAGTTAACGGCACTAAATCGCCCTTTTTGTATTTTAAAACGCCTTCAGGTTTTCTTCAGCGGTCTCCAGGCCTCGTTTATTCGTAATTAATTTTGCAGGTAGCACAAAAGCCAACAATAACTTTGTTGGCGGGTGTTTAATAGCGCCGTCATCTGGTCTACCATTGTTACTTGATACCATATAGTGGCGAGAATCATTTTGATACAAACTCAGAGCGACCAGTCTTTACTGGTGATTTTAGGCAATCAACTTTTTCCGATTGATGAGCTCCATAAAACTGGTTGCCGGCAGATTTTTATGGCCGAGGATCTCGGGTTATGCCTCGAACATCGGCATCACAAACTCAAAATTTTGATGTTTTTCACTGCCATGCGAGCCTACCGTGATGACCTTAGGCTGCACGGTTTTACGGTTTTTTATCGATCTATCGACGACGCCGACTTTAGTCAAGAGTACACGCATAAATTGGCCGCTGTGCTTGACCGTGAAGGGTTTATGCAAGTCGACTATTTTGAAATCGAAGACCATTTTTTTGCGCGTAAGATCAGCCAATTTCTGACTTCTGGCGATTACCACTCTCAACGGCACAATAGCCCGATGTTTCTCTGTTCACGCGCTAAGTTTGCAGCTTTTGCGGAGGATAAAAAAACTCTGCGAATGACGGGTTTTTATCAACTTATGCGCACCGATTTGGCAATTCTTTTGGATGCTGCTGGAAAGCCCGTTGGTGGCAAGTGGTCTTTTGATGAGGATAATCGGAAAAAGTTACCCAAAGATATATCTCTGCCCAAGCGCCCTGTCCTGGCGGCGGAAGACAATACTGAATTAAAGCGTCAGATTGAGCGGCACTTTGCCGATCATCCTGGACTGATGGATAATCTGTGGATGCCGACGACACGGCAGCAGGCACTCGATTGGTTAGAACATTTTTTGCGGGTTAAATTCGCTCAATTTGGCCCCTACGAGGATGCCCTGCACAGCGACGATCAATTTTTATTTCACAGTGCCCTTAGTCCAGTTTTGAATATTGGTCTGTTGACTCCCCGTGAGGTCATCGATCGAGCGCTTTCCTATGCGGACGAGTTCGCCGTGCCGATCAATTCAGTTGAGGGATTTGTGCGGCAGATTATTGGCTGGCGCGAATTTATTCGCGGTGTTTACCACTGCCATGGCGAACAGCAGGTGACTAAAAATTTCTGGGGGCATCAGAATCGCCTAACGGAGCATTGGTATCTTGGCACCACCGGCATACCTCCGCTGGACGATGCCATCACGTCCTGTCGCGTCGATGGTTATACCCACCATATACCGCGCCTTATGGTGATTGCTAATTTGATGACCTTAGCGCGCATCCACCCGGACGATATTTATTGCTGGTTTATGGAGATGTTCGTCGACTCCTCAGACTGGGTTATGGTGCCGAATGTCTACGGGATGGGAACCTTTGCCGACGGCGGCTTATTTGCCACGAAACCCTACCTCTGCGGGTCAAACTATCTGCTAAAAATGAGTAACTATAAAAAGGGTCCGTGGTGCGATGTTGTCGACGGTTTGTACTGGCAATTTATGCAGGACAACCTTGAGTTCTTTAAGAGTAATCCGCGGCTGTCAATTATGCCGCGAGCGTTAAATAAACTGAATCCAGAGCGCAAGACATTAATTTTTGCCTGTGCGGAAACATTTATCAGCAACACTACCACCCACTAATGCCAATTTCCCCGCCGACTGAAAACGCCGAGCCATGTATAGCTGCGCCTTTATTGCGGGTTAATCTGAGCCGCCAGTACTTTTGGTCGGTCACGGTCTTGCGCGCTGTTAATGTTGCTTTTTTGGTCGCCGTCACCATTGCCATACTGTGCTATCCCGGTGGTAATATTCACAATGCCGATCAGGTTGGTTATTCCCTAACGCATAATTTCTTGAGTGATCTCGGCGGTTATACTGCGCAGTCTGGCGCGGTGAACTTTTATTCGGCATTTTTCTTTAATGGTGGTCTGTTTTTATTTGTTGCTGTGGGCGTGAGCTTTTTGTACATACCGAGACTGTTTCAAGGCGATAGAGTAAATTTACGCATCGCTTGGCTTGGCTCGGTATTTTTTTTACTTGGCACGCTATTCTTCGCCAGTGTTGGCCTGACGCCGCGGGATCTTTATATCGATGCGCATCTGTTTTTCGCGCTAAATGCTTTTCGTCTGATGGTGCCGGCGACGCTGTTGTATTTAATCGTTATTTTGCGCAGTCCAATCGATATAAAATATGCGCTGGCGACCCTGTTGTATCTCGGCGCTGTGATTGGTTATGTTATCTTTCAATTATCGGAGGCCAACGCGCTGGATAATGTCGCCACAATGGTCACTCAGGCAACGCTGCAAAAGTTGATCGTATTTGCCAGTTTGATGAATATTTTTTCCCTCAGCTTTGCTTTTCAAGCGCAGCTTGCAACACTACCGAGCGGTGCTAACGTCAGCGCTCGTAATTAATGAGGTATTTCAATTGCGATTGACGGTGGTCAAGACGTAATACACCGACACTTGAAAAGTGTCCATTGTGTGCGAGTTTGGGTGGTCTTTAAATAACGCGCAAGATGGCAAAAAGGGCGATGGCGGCAGGCACAAGATAGCTCTTTTTACCTGCATCTTTCCCCATTAACTAGTGGTAGCAGGAGGGCCGTTTGTTGTACACTAAGACCACCAGTTGCAAAACTTTTGCCTCTAACATAAGGAGCCGCTAGGGTCTTTATTTTGTAGATATTTTTTCTGTGTAAGGATCAGTATGTTCGGTAATACTCATTGGGTTCGGATTGGTTTATGCCTTTTTGTGCTCTGCGGCGACGTTGTTTTTGCGGGAACTCCGAAAAAATTTAAAATTGTGACTACCTTTACAGTGATTGCCGATATGGCGCGCAATGTGGCGGGTGACGCAGCAGTCGTTGAGTCGATCACTAAACCCGATGCGGAAATTCATAATTATCAGACTACGCCTGGTGATATCCGTCGTGCTCAGGGTGCCGATCTAATTTTGTACAACGGTTTAAACTTAGAGTTATGGTTCGATAAATTCTTTCAAAATTTACGCGGGCTCCCGCGGGTAGTGGTGACTGACAGTATTGAGCCGATGGGTATCGCTCAGGGGCCATACTCGGGTAAGCCTAACCCGCATGCTTGGATGTCGGCCCCCAATGCGCTGATTTATATCGACAATATCCGCCGCGCTCTGGTGCTTTATGACAATGCAAATGCCGATACTTATAATGCAAATGCCGCGCGCTATATCGGTGAGGTTTTGTCGGCGGTGGAGCCGTTCCGAGCGCAGATAGCGAGTATTGCCAAGGAGCGTCGTTGGTTGGTTACAAGCGAGGGCGCGTTTAGTTATCTGGCGCGCGACTACGACCTCAAAGAGCTCTACCTTTGGCCTATCAACGCCGATGGACAGGGCACGCCGCAACAGGTACGCAATGTCATAGACAGCGTGCGCAAGTATAAAATTGATGCAATATTCAGCGAGAGCACGGTATCGGCTAAACCCGCACAGCAGGTGGCTCGAGAGACCGGCGCGCGCTATGCGGGAGTGCTCTATGTGGATTCGCTAAGCGCAGATGATGGCCCGGTGCCGACCTATATCGACCTATTGACGACCACGCTGAGTACCATCGCATCGGGGCTTCAACAATGATTGGATTAGCGATCAAAGACATTACTGTGACCTATAAGAACGGTCATACCGCTCTACACAATGCCAGTTTTTCTTTGCCTACTGGATCGATCACAGCGCTGGTCGGGGTCAATGGCAGCGGCAAGTCGACGCTGTTCAAATCTATTATGGGTTTTGTGAAGCTTGCCAAGGGGTCGGTAGAAATCCTTGGTATGTCCGTGCCCCGAGCGTTAAAAACTAATCAGGTTGCCTATGTGCCGCAGTCCGAGGAAATCGACTGGGATTTCCCGGTGCTTGTCGAGGATGTAGTGATGATGGGTCGCTACGGCCATATGAACATGCTGCGTTTGGCGCGCGAGACCGATCGCGAAAAGGTGACTATTGCGCTTGAGCGTGTGGGCCTTGCCGAACTGCGCTATCGACAGATTGGCGAGTTGTCAGGCGGCCAAAAAAAACGGGTTTTCTTAGCACGCGCCTTGGCTCAGGAGAGTGCGGTGGTGCTGCTTGACGAACCGTTCACGGGCGTGGATGTGCAGACCGAGGAGCAGATTATGTCACTGTTGCGCGATCTGCGCGACGAGGGCAAGGTGATACTCGTATCGACGCACAATTTGGGCAGTGTCCCAGAATTTTGCGACCGCGCAGTATTGATCGACCGAACGGTGCTAGCATCGGGCGAGACTCGCGAGGTGTTTACTCAGGAAAATTTGCAACGCGCGTTTGGCGGCGTACTCAGGCGTTTTGTTCTCACGGGCAAACAACTTCACGACGATGACGATCGACGTCAGGTCACAGTTCTGTCCGACGACGAGCGCCCAGTGGTCCTCTATGGGGACGATTACCCCTCCACCCAAACACTGGCAGAGCAGGCTGAGTAATGGACTGGTTGACGCCATTTGAATATCGCTACATGGTTAACGCCATGGTTATTAGCGCACTTGTAGGCGGCGTCTGCGGGTTTTTAAGTGCTTACCTGATGCTTAAGGGTTGGTCATTGATTGGTGATGCTTTGTCCCACTCAATTGTCCCTGGGGTTGCAGGCGCCTACATGCTCGGTTTGCCGTTTGCTCTGGGCGCTTTTTTCGCTGGGGGCCTAGCGGCAAGCACCATGTTATTTTTAAGTCGACGTTCGAAATTAAAAGAGGATGCCATTATCGGTTTAATTTTCAGCTCGTTTTTTGGTCTCGGGCTGTTCATGGTATCGCTCTCTCCCGCTTCGGTGAACATCCAGACTATTGTATTGGGTAATATCTTGGCAATCACACCGGCAGATTCTTTACAGTTGTTGATTATTAGCGTTGTTTCACTGGTAGTACTAGCGGCCAAGTGGCGGGACTTGCTGGTGGTATTTTTTGATGAAAATCACGCCCGCAGTATTGGTTTAAATCCGCATTATTTAAAAATCGTGTTCTTCGCTTTACTCAGCGCTTCGACGGTCGCGGCACTTCAAACTGTGGGTGCCTTCTTAGTTATTGCCATGGTGGTGACCCCGGGTGCAACAGCTTATTTGTTAGCCGATCGGTTTGGGCGAGTCATCTTATTGAGCATGGCGATCGGTACTGGCACCTCGCTTATAGGTGCTTATCTGAGCTTTTTTATCGATGGCGCGACCGGTGGGATTATTGTCGTATTGCAAGCAATTATCTTCATATTGACCTTTTTTCTAGCACCCAAGCATGGTTATTTCGCTGCGCAGCACCGGGCGAGTATCCGCAAGAATATAGATTTGGCCTATGACCTCTGCCCGCTACTGGTAACCCAGCAGAGCCGGTCGGAGTGAACCTATGAATCTGTCGAGTTGGCTAGATCTGATTCGGGAACCGTTTACTTTTGTATTTATGCAGCAGGCCTTTGTGATTGTCTTGCTTGTGGCCGTTCCGACCGCTGTATTGTCGTGCTTTTTGGTCTTAAAAGGTTGGTCGCTGATGGGCGATGCGATTTCACACTCAGTATTACCTGGAGTGGTTATCGCCTATGTGGTGGGTTTTCCCTATGCGATTGGCGCGTTTGCAGCGGGTATGTTGTGCGCGCTATCGACTGGCTTTTTAAAGGAAAATAGCCGTCTCAAAGAGGATACTGTCATGGGTGTAGTATTCTCTAGCATGTTCGCCGTTGGTTTGGTGATGATGACCAAGATAGAATCTGCGGTGCACCTTGACCATGTGCTGTTTGGCGATGTACTCGGATTGAGTTGGCGAGACGTCGGTGAAGCCGGCGCGATCACCCTTTTTGTAGTTACCGCGTTACTCTTAAAAGGACGCGATTTATTGGCCTTTGTGTTTGATCATCAGCACGCAAAGGCGATTGGCTTGCCAGTGGGGGTGCTTCACTATGGATTATTGTCTCTGCTGTCGCTAACGATTGTCGGCGCCCTTAAAGCCGTGGGTATGATTTTGGTGATCGCCATGTTGATCACCCCGGGCGCAACTGCTCACCTGCTGACACAGAAGTTTCAGTCGATGGTTTTGGCGTCGGTAATTATCTCACTGCTGACGTCGTTTGCCGGTGTTTATTTGAGTTTCTTTATTGATAGCGCCCCAGCGCCCACTATTGTGGTGCTGATGACAGTGGTTTTTATCTTAGTTTTCATCCGGCACAGCATCAATAGTAAGCGCGCATCCTCTTCGCTATTGGCGCCCAAGTCACGGATGCCGAGTCTGTTTGACCCGCATTGATTAAGGTGACTTTAGGCCGCCCTCTGATGTGATTATAAATCGAGACTTGTAGGCGGCGCAGGCGGACGGTTTTAATCGCCGGCGTACGAGCAGCAGTAGTCGCTGATGCTGCGAACACGCAATTTAAAGGTTTCTCCAGCGGTTACTGAAAATGACATGCCGGCTGTAATGGTTTGCCATGCCGATTCGGCCGGCAGTAAAACATCCACTTCACCGGACGAAAATTCCATTAATTCGGCGACTTCGGTGGTGAACTCGTACTCACCCGGCAGAGCTACGCCGAGTGTCTTGCGACTGCCATCGGCAAATCGTAACGAGCGACTGATAACGCCGCCATCAAAATAGATATTGGCTTTAATGTCGACGCTGACGTTGCTAAATTGAGACATTTGGATTTCCTATTGTGGATTTGTGTTTTTAAGTCGATCGGGCGTTGATTTGAAACTTGATCACGTATCGATAGCGTATGCGTTGGTTGTACTCATGAACATTGTAGCCGATGATAGTTGTTAATTGAGATTGGTTGGATATTTATCGATAGGGAATGTGCAGCCAAATTTTTTACGTGAGTCAGTTTGGCCATTGCCACGTTCGTGACTATAACAGAGCCGAATCGTTTGCTTCAATGTTCCACTAGGTGCCAGATTTTTTTTCAGAGTTTTGGCAAACGATATACAGCTTTCTCTAGTGGCGATGGCTGGTGAACCTCACTAGTAAAGGTGAAGTTTGATGATAGATTCGTTTTTGAAACAGGCGCGGGTTCGTTATCTGCTTCTTACGCTCTGCGGACTGCTTAGCGCTTGCGTGGCCGGTGATCGATTCGTCAACAGCGATGGTCAGTCGATCAATAAACCGCTAATGGATCTTTTTAGGTGGCGCTGGCAACGTGTGCCACCGCAACCTTTCGAATTACCTAGATCTCATGAGTGGCGGCGTTTGAATAACCAAAGTACTGAGTATGCGGTATGGATTGGCCACGCGACCTACCTGCTCAACAATGGTGACCTGACGATCCTTACCGATCCGATTTTTTCCCAACGGGCCTCGCCAGTTTCATGGGCAGGTCCTGAGCGAATGGCACTTCCGGCTATCCCGCTGGCCGACTTGCCAGTTATTGATGTGGTGCTCGTGAGTCACAATCACTACGACCATTTGGATATTCCCAGTCTGATAGCCCTGCAGACTGCCAACCCCAAGGCACTTTTTCTGGTTCCACTGGGGGATCGTCGACTGCTATTAGCGGCGGGTATTACTCACGTTGAGGAGTACGCTTGGTGGCAGAGTAGGCAGGTTAAGCGGACGGTTTTTACCTTCACGCCAGCTTATCACTGGTCGGCGAGGGGGTTGTTGGATCGCAACCGCAGTCTTTGGGGTGGTTGGTATATGGATACGCCACAGAGATCGTTGTACCACGCCGGGGACACGGGCTATTCGTCGGATTTTTCCGAGATTCGCAAGCGTTTGGGGGCACCAGATTACGCCTTTATTCCGATTGGTGCCTATGCGCCACGTTGGTTTATGCGTGCCTCTCATGTCGACCCCGCCGAGGCACTACAGATCGCCGAAGATGTTGGTGCGCGCCAGTCGTTAGCTATGCATTGGGGCACATTTATTCTTACCGACGAACCGGTAGCCCAGCCTCAAAAGCGTTTAAAGCAGGCATTGCGTGCGAGTCAGCACGAGTCAGACTTTTTTATCACTCCAATTCTTGGTGGTGTGCATCCATTTACAGATTAACGTAGTAAAACATCGGGTACGGTCTATAGTTTTACTGTGCAGTACTGCCGCACGTGAGATTACATACGGGTACTCCTGCGGTACGTAGCTATTCTAAACATCCAGATAAACTTTCACATAGATCCGACCAGTCACCATGACCGCAAGGACGCTTAATAAGGTAAACTGATACGTGTGCGCTGTTATTTCTAACGTAATAAACCCAGAGGTTACGCCGGTGTCTTTGTCAAATCCGAGTATTCTGCGAACACTGCTGCCACTGTTGGGCTCTACAACTGCGGCAATAACCGCGACGATGATGATAAGCAACAGCGGTATTACTGAAAATGTGTCGGGCGGCAATGCGCCTTGGGAAGAGTTTTACTCGGTATTCGGTATGATCTATGCAATAGTTTCAGGGTTTCTGTTGGTTGAAGTGCTCAATCGATTTAATAAATTATCTGAAGTAGTCGAATCTGAACTCAATGCGATCGGGGACGTCCGCGATTTTTTGATTTACATGGATGGTCAGCAGGACAAAAAGAAAACCGTGAACCGCGAGCTACAGGAATACGTGCACTCGGTTGCCACCGTTGAGTGGTCGGATATGAACGACGAGCTGGCTGTTTTGAACTCCGATACCTCAAAGGAACTCTACGACATTATGTATGCAGTCAACAATCTTGAGATCAACAACGAGAGCGATCGCTCGGCACTTCATTTCTTAATCAGTGAACTCTCCAGTATCACTACCTTGCGGACCCAGCGCATCAGTATTGCGAATCACAGTTTACCGCCACAACTCAAACATTTACTGCTGTTTATGTCCACTGTGTTAGTTGCTGCGTTTATGATTAACACCAGCACTGTGCTCTGGATACAGTGCTTTATGGTGGGGTCAATCACCGGCTGTGTGCATCTGCTGTATTTGGTTATTGCCGATCTCGACCATCCGTTTACCGGACTTTGGACGATCAACGTGCGTCCTTTGATAGAGTTACAGAGTAGTTTTGATGTCGATTAGGCGTCTTGGCTACCGCGTGCGGATTGCGCAATGCGCAACCTGCTCATGGTCATTTTAGCTCGGTATGCAATCGTCGCTGATCATTCTTTACTCGATCCCGGCATTTGCGGTGTTGATGGCGATCGAACTCGCCTATGGGATTTTTCGAGGACGTAACACCTATCGTCTAAATGATACTTTTTGCAGTCTGACGCTGGGCTTACTCAGTCGCTTTCCGCCGGTGTTTAAGCTTGGCGTTAGTGGGATGGTATATGCGGGTGCAGCGAATTTATTTGGCATTGACGGGCTAGCCAAAGACGCCTGGAGTACTTGGGTATTGGCTTTTTTGCTCTATGATTTTAGCTATTATTGGAAGCATCGCCTATGCCATGAACGCACCCTTTTATGGGCCAGTCATGTGGTTCACCACCAAAGTGAAGATTATAACCTCGGCACTGCACTGCGGCAGACGGGGTCATCGTTCATAGTGTCTTGGATCTTTTATATTCCAATGTTTTTAGTCGGCGTGCCGATAGAGGTTTTCGTTCCCGTCGCGGGGGTCAACCTAGTGTATCAATTTTGGGTACACACCGAGCACATCGGAAGTCTTGGGTTGTTGGATCGAATCATGGTGACGCCGTCCAATCACCGTGTTCACCACGCCCGCAACGCCGAGTATATCGATGCCAACTATGGCGGCGTCTTTATCATATGGGATCGAATATTTGGGACTTTTCGCGCCGAGCGAAGTGACTTGCCGCCTGAGTATGGCACGCGCACACCGCTGCGCAGTTGGAATCCACTTTGGGCCAACCTCGAAATTTACTGGCGAATGTTGCGCGACAGTTGGTACACCAAAAATTGGCGGGATAAATGCCAGGTGTGGATATCCCGAACGGGCTGGCGTCCCGACGATGTGGCGGCGCAGTTCGCCAAGCCCGAATCTAGCACTGCGAACTACCTTAAGTACCATACCAACACGTCACTCGGATATCAGGTATTTGCGGTAGTGCAGTTTTTGATGTGCGCATTAGTGACGCTCTGGGTCGTGCTTTATCTGCCTCAGCAATCTATATATGAGAGCGTAGTGATGATGCTTTTAGTGGTAGTGTCGGCGGCGCTTACTGCGGAAATTCTAAAGGGGAATAGCCTGTGGATATGGCTTGAAGTAGCTCGATCGCTGGCGGTTCTGACAGTGATTTTGGTGCTAAGGACACGGGGCTTAGATTTTCTGGTAGGTCAGTTTTTGGCGCTGCACGCAGTCTTCAATTTGCTGGTGATAGCGCTTATATGGGCGCATGGTCGATTTTATCTATGGCCGCTGAAGCCCAATTAATGTGGTTTTTATAGAATTGTGTCGATGATCGTTTTGGCAGCTTTCCCAGGCACCTCGCGGACTAGTCTCGGTAGTAGAAATCCGGGCAGAGCGGCCTGCATTCCGGCGTATATCTGAGTTGCCTGCACCTGAGCGACATCGAAGTGACTGGCGCCCTGCACTGGGTCGAGAAGGTGCAGGTAGTAAGGGCTGACACCACAGTCATAGAGGCGCTCGCTGAGATCTATCAACGTTTTTGCGCCATCATTGACGCCTTTTAGTAGCACCGACTGATTGAGTATACGAATGCCATTTTCCTGTAAGCGATAAAGTCCAGCTTCGACGGCGTGGTCGATTTCATTTGCGTGGTTGACATGCACTACGAGTATAGGTTTTAGACGCGAGGCGGTCATCCATCGGAGTAAGTCGTCGTCCACCCGTGAGGGAATAACGATCGGCAAACGGCTATGGACTCGTAGACGTTTGATATGACTAATCTCGGCAATTTGTGCCGTCAACCAACCGAGGAACTTATCATTAGCCGCGAGTGGGTCGCCGCCGCTGTAGATAACTTCGTTGAGTTCGCGGTGCTGGCGAATGTAGTCTAGGGCAGATACCCACTGTTGGCGGCTCTGGCGTTGTTGCTCATATGGGAAGTGTCGGCGGAAGCAGTATCGGCAATTAATGGCGCAGGCCGGACTTACTATTAACAATAATCGGTTGCGGTATTTATGGATGATACCAGGGTGGGGATTGTGTGAGACCTCGTCGAGGGGGTCCTTTTGAAAGCCCTGTGGCGACTCGAGTTCTTGCTGTACCGGTAGTACTTGAGTGAGCAGCGGATCGCATGGATCGGCATGCCGAATCCGTCCTAGATAGGGTCTTGGTACCTGCAAGGGAAACTGCATAGCGGCGCGCTGCGCGCCAGTCAGTAAAGAGCTGTCGAGTCGCAAGCAGTCGAGTAACTCGGCAACAGATTTTATCGATTGGCTCAACTCTATTTTCCAACTGCTAGGGATACTGAGTATTTGCGTTTGATCGAGCATCACAAGCTGCCATACTATCGAGGTCGTTAGTATAGATTAATTGCAACTCGGAGAGACACCTGTATGCCGACCGATATTGATATTGACGAGGTATTTATGCGTCGAGCGCTAGATTTGGCGGAGCGCGCAGCCATGGTAGGCGAGGTGCCAGTCGGGGCGGTGCTGGTGAAGAATGGTAAAATCATTGCTGAGGGGCACAACCAGCCGATCGGTAGTTGTGATCCGAGTGCCCATGCGGAGTTGGTGGTGTTGCGCATAGGCGCCCGAGCAGAGGCTAATTATCGTTTGCCGGGGTGTGAACTTTACGTAACTATCGAGCCGTGCATTATGTGCGTTGGCGCGATGCTCCATGCGCGCATCAAGCGGGTTGTTTTTGGTGCACTTGAACCTCGAGCTGGGGCTCTACAGAGCCAGCTGCAGTTACTCGAGGCCAGACATTATAACCATCATATCGACTGGTATGGCGGTATTTTAGAGCATGACTGTGGGCAACTTATGCGCGATTTCTTTCGTGCTAGACGTACCTAGACAGCCGCATTATAAAGTCATCACAAGTCCTTGATTGTTTGCTTTTAGAGCGACGCTGGCGCTGCAACTTTTCGCCATCGCAACCAGCTTCCTTTGCTCTCGGTGGTTACAGGTTCATCCTCCGACAGACTATGCAGATTGAGGTAACTACGATAGTAACGAATATTGTCGACATAGCGCACTGCTTCATCGCCGCGTGCATAGCCGTATTTGAGTGTGAGGTAGGTGCTCTTATCCGCTAATTTCGGCAGCTGTTCGCGAACATTGACCCATAGGTCGGGGTCTTGCTTGTGACGCTGTGCAAGAATACGTGCGTCTTCCATATGACCATAACCGACATTATAGGCTGCGAGCGTCAGCCATGTGCGATCGGGTTCGGTAATCCTATCGGGCAACCTAGACTTTAGTTTTAACAAGTAGCGACTGCCGCCAGTGATACTCTGTTCCGGATCGAGGCGGTTTTCAACGCGCATTTCTCTCGCCGTATTGCGGGTCAGCATCATTAGGCCACGCACGCCAGTGGGTGATCGCGCCAGCGGATTCCAGTGCGATTCTTGGTAGCCTACCGCGGCAAGCAATTGCCAGTCGAACTTGGTCGCTAAAGATGCGCGCTCAAACATCTGCTGGTATTTTGGCAGTCGCCGCTCCA
>MDTF01018772.1_pt1 | contig 13397 bp, 12 predicted proteins | sample 811191 | NCBI WGS metagenome assembly MDTF01 (sample SAMN05326649, study PRJNA326480) | marine metagenome | isolation source: seawater | place: Southern Ocean | collected 2011
GCACCCCAAGAAGTTGATCGACGCCCAACATAAGGGCCGGAAATATCAGGACGACTTACCCGCTTCATAACCGCTTTTGTTGGCTTCTTTAATCGGCCATCGGCCTAATGCATGCAATGACATAGTTTTTTCGCGCCAATTGAACCGCACCTCCTTAAAACAAAGGCAACTTAGCTGTGGTTGTAAGCTTTGGCTGAACGCTGTTTCGTTCTATAGTGCGTTTTTCTTTATTGGGGTGCGTCCTTGCAGCGGCAAAAAAATATTGCAGTGATTGGTTTAGGTTACGTGGGCTTACCCATAGCCACTGCCTTTGCAAAATACTTTCCAGTTGTTGGCTTTGATGTCGACAAAGAGCGAGTGAGGGGGCTAAGAGACGGCTACGACCGCACTGGCGAAATCAGCAGCGAAGAACTCAATGCGCTGACCCAACTCACTTTATCTGCAAATCCCAGTGACATCGCTCAGTGCGATTTTTATATTGTAACAGTACCCACTCCTGTAGATGACTCGAACCAACCTGATTTCTCATCACTGATAAGCGCAAGCAATACAGTGGGAAAATACCTGAAAGCCGGAGACATAGTGGTTTTTGAATCCACAGTATACCCGGGCGCAACGGAAGAAATTTGTGTGCCTGTTTTAGAATCGGCTTCTAGCCTTAAGTTTAACGCAGACTTTTACGTCGGTTACAGCCCGGAACGCATTAACCCTGGCGACAAAACTAGAGGCCTTACCGACATTGTTAAAGTCACCTCTGGTTCAACGCCCGAAGCTGCCAAAATTATTGACGATATTTACGCAAAGGTAATCACTGCAGGTACTCACTTAGCACCTAGTTTAGCAGTCGCAGAAGCAGCAAAAGTCATAGAAAATGTGCAAAGAGATGTAAACATTGCACTGGTAAACGAGCTGGCCACGCTCTTTGCAGAGCTAGGCTTGGACACTTTAGAGGTGCTAGAGGCCGCGGGAACCAAATGGAATTTTCTGCCCTTTAGACCGGGCTTAGTGGGCGGCCATTGCATTGGTGTAGACCCCTACTACCTCATTCGTAAAGCTCAATCCGTAGGCCACAACCCTGAACTGATTAGGGCTAGCCGCAGAATCAATAATGCCATGGGCGCTTACGTGGCGGACCGAGTTATTCGATTGATGATCCAAAATGACGTTGCTGTAAACAATGCAAAAGTACTGGTATTAGGCCTTACGTTTAAAGAGAATTGCCCAGACCTCCGCAACAGCAGAGTAATAGATGTCGTAAGGGAATTCGCTGGACTCGGCATGGAGGTGGATGTCCTTGACCCTTGGGCCGACTCAGGCCAAGCAGCAAGTGCCTACAACATTACCCTTACTGAGCAACCTGAAAACAATACCTACGATGCCATTATACTTACCGTCGCTCATGAGGCCTTCAAGACGCTCGGCGTAGAGAAAATAAGAAAATGGGGTAAGGAGACACATGTGCTGTTCGACACCAAAGGTGCTTTGCCTGGCAACGCAGCAGACGGTAGACTTTAGTGCTAAGCCAGCGTAACAACACCTTCAACATTACGCACGCGACACTAAGTCCAGAAGTTCCTGCGCTTACGCCAAATACGCTGACTAATCTGCAATGAAAGTCATTCAGTTTTTACCTACCCTGGAAAGCGGCGGCGTGGAACGCGGCGCGTTAGAAATAGCCCAAGCGTTAGTAGACGGCGGTCATGAATCTCATGTGGTCTCAAATGGCGGCCGTTTAGTAGATTTACTCGTCAGTCAAGGCAGTCAGCATCACATCTGGCCACTGCACAAAAAATCACCAATAACTTTGCGGCACGTTCGACCACTCAGAAAGTGGTTGCAACAATTTGGTGCGGACGTTATCCATGTGCGCTCACGAATGCCAGCTTGGATCGTCTGGCTGGCTTGGCACAAGATGAATCCCGCCACTCGACCCAAGCTCATCAGCACCTTGCACGGCTTGCATTCGGTTAATCGTTATAGCGAGATCATGGGTTGCGGCGAAACGGTCATTACCGTATCCAATGTTGCAAAAAAGTATCTCGTCGATAATTATCCTAGAATTGATGCTGCAAAGATCAAAGTCATCTACCGCGGCACAGATCCTGAAGATTTTCCAAGAGGCTATCAACCCACAGATCAATGGTTGAGCAACTGGGCCAAAGAATGGCCAAAGCTTGTGGGCCAAAGATTGATTTGTCTACCGGGCAGACTGTCGCGACTGAAAGGCCACAATCATTTAATCAATCTCATCCAGCGCCTTAAGGAACAGGGCGTGAATAACATCAAAGGTATTATCGTTGGCGGCGTAGACTCGGGCCACGACGCTTATTTGGCTTCTCTGAAGACAGACATCGCAAGCAAGTCACTAGAAGACGACATCGCCTTCATAGGTCACAGATCAGACATCCGCGACATCTACGCGATTTCTTCAGTTGTGTTAGCCGTATCTACCAAGGCCGAATCATTCGGTAGAACTGTACTGGAACCGTTGAGCATCGGGACCCCTACCATTGGCTTTGACATTGGCGGCGTAGGTGAAATTTTTAGCGTGCTGTTTCCAGACGGCCGGGTGCGCGCCCAAGATGCAGATGATTTATTTGCAGTATGTCTGCGCATACTCAGCGATGACACGCGAGATACTAAAGCTAGGATAAAGGACAACACCGATTTTTTACTGGAGAACATGTGCAAACAAACCCTCAGCGCTTATGAGGAGTTAGTGCGCCGTGACGGTTAACTCAACCCAGCTTAAGGCCACCCGATAATGTTGTGGATTCTCGGCGCAGGTCTAATTGTCTTTATTTTGCTCTCACTAAAGTATTGTTGGTGGCGCCCTACAGTTGGGTTAGAGCACCCGCGCATCCTTATGTATCACATGATCAGCGGATCTCTGTCGAAACAAAAACACCGCGGACTTAGAGTGAGTCCAGAAATGTTTGAGCGCCAAGTTGCTTGGCTAAAAGCTAGCGACTGGACTTTTATAAAAGCATCGGAATTGTTCACTGAAAAAGCCCAAGGCGATAAACGCGTGGCCATTACTTTTGACGACGGCTACGAAGACAACTATTCCCAAGCCCTACCCATACTGAAAAAATACGATGCCTGCGCCACCCTTTACCTAGTTACAGACCGCCATGAAAGAGATTGGTCCGTGAATAAAAACGCCAAACATAATTCTGGCGGCTTAATGCGCGAAGCCAAACTCAGCGATAAACAAGTGGCGGAGATGCTTGCATCTGGCGTGTTTGAACTTGGCGGCCACACGCTTACCCATTGCCACCTACCAAGTGTCGATTTGGCCACTAAAACGTTCGAAATCAACGAATGCAAAAAAGTATTGAACGCAACCTTCGCTACCCAAGTTACTAGTTTCGCTTACCCCTTTGGCCATTATAGCGACGAAGATATAAAACTTTGTGAAGCTGCAGACTTCAACACGGCAGTGACAACAGACGAGGGCATCGATACTCAACCAAATGCTTTTCGACTAAAACGCGTTAAAGTTTCCGGCAAAGATAACTTTTTTGCTTTTAAAACCCGCATGCGCATTGGCTTCCGCGGCCACATCTAATTGCATCTAATACCACTGCTCACAAAGATAAACAAAATATGACGACCACAGCGAATGATACAGAGCAACGTATAGCCGAACTGGAAACTCGCCTAGAGTTTCAAGACGAAACCATTACCGAGTTAAACGACGAGATGGTGCTGTTGCAGAAGCGACTGTATCGCCAAGAGAAGAGCCTAAAAATGCTCACTGAAAAGCTGCAATCTCAAGGCCAAGAAGATGAGGGCGCGGAACCGCAAATAGAACAGCCCCCACCTCACTATTAATGCCGGGGTCTCTTTTCAGATAGTTCGCGAACTGAGTAGCTAGCTCGTTTTTTTATACACGAGAGAAAAGTTATTCGCCGGCATTGGCTTAATACTGATGCATTGTAAGCCTAGCTCAATGGCCATTAAAGTCACTTCCTCTAAATCTCGAATGCCCCACAATTCATTACGCGACCTAAGACCTGTATCAAACTCTTCGTTGCTTGCACTGGTGAACTCGCCTGCCGCTTTAAAGGGTCCGTATATATGCAGAATACCACCGGGCACAAGCACGCCGGCAGCTCCGGCCAACAAACCCTGCACCGTAGCAAAGGGCGATATATGCAACATGTTGGCAACAATTACAGCATTCACCGAAAGGTCTGGCCAAGGCTGAAGCACGTCCAAATCGATAGGGTCAGCGACATTACTCAGCCCAGCTTGTTCAATGATGTTATGCAAGGGCGCTCGATAAGACTCATCCGGCTCGCTAGGCAGCCAGCGTAAATCCGGCAACGCGTTAGCAAAATGCAAAACATGCTGACCGGTACCACTGGCTATTTCTAGAACCTCACCAGTCCGGGGCAGCACGTCGCGCAACACCGATAAAATCACATCTTTATTACGCTCCGCCGCAGGCGAAAACTTCGCTTCCAACATACCTAAAACTCTAGTGCACTTTAATACTAATTACCTTTCAAACTGCCAAGGAATTCTAACGTACGGGCATAGGCGCCCTCTTCGGTATCCATAATAGCCGCGTTGAAATCGGTAACACCCAAATCTTCAAAGCGCTTAATTTGTCCACGTAATTGATTTTCATCACCAACAATAGCTATATCGGCGGGACCAGCTACACCCTCGCGATCGAGCATGGCCCTGTAGCTAGGCAGTTGACCGTAAACGGTCAAGTTTTCTGCAATCACAGTTTTGGCTTGGTCTACGTTAGTGGTCAACACAATAGGCATGCCGGCAACAATGGCTGGATCTGGCTTACCCGCATCACGAAAACTCGGAATAATATGTTCTTTCATGGTCTTTGGACCCACCATCCACGTATTAGTGCCGTCGGTCATTTGCGCGGCGAGCTTAATCATAAGCGGGCCTAGAGCAGCCACGACGACGGGTAAATCGTTGCCGCCAGGTATATCTAACGTAAGGCCATTAACCTGGAACTCATCTCCATTGTAATTAACAGTTTCGCCACGAATGAGGGGCATCAATACATTTAAATATTCCTTCATATGTTTGGCCGGCTTGTCGTAGCTCATGCCAAACATGTTTTCGATAACCACCTTGTGGGACAAACCAATACCCAGAGTAAAGCGGCCCTTTGAGGCCGCAGCAGTGGTCATTGCTTGTTGCGCAAGGGCACCCGGATGTCGCGGGTAAGTGGGAGTAACCGCCGTGCCAACACGAATAGTTGAAGTCTCACGAGCAATCAGCCCAAGGGTAGATATGGCATCGTAGGAAAAAATATTCGCCAACCAAACATGGTCCAGGCCAGCCTGCTCCATGTCTTTACCCAGCTGGATCAATTCGTCTATTGAACTTTTAGTGCCATCTGCACCAATCATTGCGCCTATTCGCATAACCCTCTCCCAAATTGAAAAGGTAAGGCTGGCCCAAGGCTGGCGCTAATACAAGTCGAATGTCACAGCCACCGAGGTTAAAGGGTCATAAACTGCTTTAAGGTGCTTTTATGCCGTTTAAGGCCCATAACTCGCCTTTGTACAATCAAGAGTTACAAATATGGACTTTTCATTACCTATTGAATAACGGCATACTCTGGCGCCCCAATTCATAGATCTGGTATTTCAATGTCAACAAAAGAAACAGTCGCCATTCTTGGCGGTACAGGTGACCTCGGTACAGGCTTGGCAATTCGTTGGTCAAAAGCAGGTTACAACATCGTTATTGGGTCGAGAACTTTAGATAAAGCTCAAACGGCCATAGAGGCACTGCAAGCCATTAGCCCAGATACACCAGCTCAAGCAATGGAAAATAGCGACGCAGCAGCAGCTGGCGACATCGTGGTTTTAACCGTCCCTGCTGCGCACCAAATTTCTACACTAGACGCTCTGAAGGAACACCTTAAAGGCAAAATCCTCATCGACGTAACCGTGCCATTGGTTCCGCCCAAAGTTGGCACCGTACAGCTTCCTGAAGAGGGCAGCGCGGGTAAGCGCGCTCAAGATTTCCTTGGTGAAGAAGTGCACGTAGTCAGCGCATTCCAAAACATTGCAGCTCACTTACTGCAACAAGATGTTGTGATTGAATGTGACGTTTTAGTTGCTGGTAACAGCAAAGATTCTCGCGCCAAGGTCATTGAAATGATCTCTGAAGCGGGCATGACCGGCTGGCACGCAGGCCCTATTGCAAACGCAGCAGCTGCAGAAGCACTGACTTCAATTCTGATCCAGATCAACCGTGGCGGCATTCTGTCTCACTCTGGCATCAAGATCATCGGTCAAGAGCACTAATCCATGGCGCTCAGCTTCTCTGTCATAGGTGTGCCCGGCATTCCTATGGTGGAAGCTGGAGATGATCTCTGCGAGATCATCTCCAGCACGCTCAAGGCTCAAGATCTTACGCTTGAAGACGGCGATGTCCTTTGCCTCGCACAAAAAATTATTTCTAAAGCAGAAGGCCAAACAGTCTCGCTAGCTAATGTCAAAGCTGGGCCAGAGGCGATTGAACTGGCAGCTGCCACCAACAAAGACCCGCGGATGGTCCAGCTTATTCTGAATGAGTCCAGCGAAGTTATGCGGCACAAACCCAACGTTTTAGTGGTAAGGCATAAGCTGGGGATCGTAGGTGCTCATGCAGGCATTGATCAGTCTAATGTCGACCATAGCAACGGCGAGCAGGCGTTATTACTGCCGAAAAATCCAGACCACTCAGCCACCGTCATACGAGAGCAATTACAAGAACGCTTTGGAATACGAATCGGCGTAGTCATCACCGATTCACATAACCGCGCCTGGCGTATGGGCACAATAGGCAGTGCTATCGGCTGCGCTGGCATTAAAGTTCTTGACGATTTCCGTGGCGGCGAAGACATTTACGGTCGCTCACTGCAAGCCACATTGGTCAACAGAGCCGACGCTTTGGCGAGCAGCGCAACACTGATGATGGGCGAAACCACAGAAAAACTACCTGTGGTAATTCTACGCGGTCTACCCAAGGCCTCTACGCTTACAAACGATGCTGACCTTGCTCAAACTGCTCAGGACATCAACCGTCCTCTTGCTGAGGATATGTTCCGCTAATGACCAAAATTCTTGCGCTGACCGGTGGCGTAGGCGGCGCCAAATTAGCCTTGGGCTTGTCGAAAATCCTCTGCCCAAATGAAGTCATGTTCGCGGTTAATGTAGGCGATGACTTTGAACACCTTGGTCTGCACATATCTCCAGACATAGACAGCTTGACCTACGCTTTGTCCGGCGAGAATAATCAAGAATTAGGCTGGGGACGCTCAGGCGAAACCTGGCAATTTATCGAAACCTTGGGCGGTTTAGGCGGCGAGGCGTGGTTTCGTTTAGGCGACAAAGACCTTGCGCTGCACGTGCGTCGTGCCCAGTTGCTCAAGGACAACAAGACATTAACCCAAGCTACCGCAGAAATTGCCGCATGTATGGGCATCCAGCACACCATGGCTCCCATAAGCGATGATCCTATACGTACCATGGTTAATACCGCTGGCGACGAGCTGGCCTTTCAACATTACTTTGTTCGCGAGCAATGCAAACCTGCTGTAATAGGGTTCAGATTTGCAGGCATTGAACAGGCGAAAATTAACCCAGTTATAGAAGCCTGGCTGCAGGATTGCGACGGCGTCATCATTTGCCCGTCTAACCCGTTTGTTTCGGTTGCGCCCATTCTTCAAGTACCGGGTATGACTGAGGCCATATCGCATCTACCGATTATAGCGGTATCCCCCATTGTTGCTGGCATGGCGCTTAAAGGTCCTGCGGCAAAGATGATGCAAGAATTACAAATACCAACCACGGCGAAGGCCATTGCAGACCAATATAAAGGTCTAATAAATGGTTTTGTCCTCGATAAAACCGATGCACAGAGCATAAGGGATTTAACAATACCCGCTATCGCCACTCAGTCGGTCATGGTAACTTTAGAAGATCGCGTGGCTTTAGCCCGCGAATGCATAAGGTTTTTGGGCACACTGCAGTCTAAATAATACCGGTCATTTTCGTTGAGCCGCCTACCCCATAGGCATATGAGGTGCCGGCTGAATTCGGCGAACCCGGTAGTGATCAGCTTTGCTGATACTCTTAGAACTACGAGCCACTGCAATAGTCCAGAACGGTTACGACAACTCAGTTGCACAATAAAGGGGTGCGAATAGGGGTCGATGCCGTGTTATCAACAAACAGGAGATGCTGATGTGGGCTATCGTTCCCATCAAGACCTTCGCTCGGGCAAAACAACGTCTGGCTAATGTCTTAAACGAAGACGAACGAAGGTCACTCATGCTGGCAATGGCGCGAGATGTACTTACCTGTTTGTCTAAAAGCGAAACCCTTACAGGTATTTTGATAGTATCTCGAGCTAGAGAAGCAGATGTCCTTGCAGAAACATTCGCCACAGAACGCTTCGCAGAAAGTCCCAACGTTAATCTAGCTGGCGCTCTAACCCAAGCAGCCCAATACCTGATTTCGCACTTCTCTGCTAAAGGCGTTTTCATTGTGCCCGCTGATGTGCCAGCCATTACCACTGATGAAGTGGATCAATTGGTACGCTCTCACAACAAAGTTACCGTACTGCCAGACTCAGAGAATGTCGGTACAAACGGACTGATTTGTTCGCCACCTCTCAGCGTGCCCTACATTTTCGACGGCAAAAGCTTTAAGCCCCACGTGGATGCTGCCTTTGCGGCAGGCATTACACCGAAAATTGTGCCCGCCAGTTGCTTCGCCCTTGATGTTGATACGCCGAAAGACTTGATGGCGCTCTACCAACAACAACCGCGAAGCCAGACTGCCATTTACTTAAATCGATCTGGTATTGCCCACCGGCTTAATACCAACACACATTTGGCCCAGGATAATTTATGAAGTCCCTACTCGAAAATGCAGTAGCTGGAATCAGCCCAAGCAACGAAGAAGCACTGACACTCGCCGATGTCACTGACACTCGGGCGCTGGCCGATGCGGCATCACTCATCCGCGACCAGGGCTTTCGTAATGTGGTGACCTATTCACGCAAGGTCTTCATACCACTCACTCACCTGTGCAGAGACGTCTGTCACTACTGCACCTTCGCTCAGGTGCCGCGCAAGGTTAAAGCCCCTTACATGAGCATTGAAGAGGTTTTAGAGGTGGCAAAGCATGGTCAAGCCATGGGCTGCAAGGAAGCGCTTTTCACTCTTGGGGAAAAACCTGAACTGCGCTACCGAGCAGCCAGAGATGCGTTGGCAGAAATGGGCTACGCATCCACCACTGAATACTTATTCGCAGCGGCCGAAGCGGTATTTAGAGAAACAGGACTACTGCCCCACCTAAATCCGGGCAACCTAGACCCGGAAGAGTTGGCAAAGCTCCACTCGGTGTCACCTTCTATGGGCATCATGCTGGAATCAGTCAGCGAACGACTGTGCGAAAAAGGCATGCCCCACTATGGTTCACCAGACAAAGTCCCCGCAGTACGCCTGCAAACTTTGGACAACGCGGGCATTGCCGGGGTGCCGTTCACCACGGGTATATTGATCGGCATTGGTGAAACTCGCCTGGAGCGCGTCGAAAGTTTGCTAGCTATACGCGACATACATTCGCGTCACGGCCATGTGCAAGAAATCATTATTCAAAACTTCCGCGCCAAGGAAGGTACCAAAATGGTCAACGCACCAGAGCCAGATCTTGACGAACTGCTTTGGACCATCGCCATTGCGCGAATTTTGTTTGGCGCCACTATGAGCATTCAAGCGCCGCCTAATTTAAGCCCAGGCGTGCTGCCGCAAATTGTTCACGCTGGCATAAACGATTGGGGCGGCGTGTCGCCGGTGACCCCAGACTTTGTCAACCCAGAGGCCCCTTGGCCACAGGTTGAAGAACTCAGCCGCGAGACTGCGTCAGCCGGCAAATACCTGACCGAGCGTTTAACCATTTACCCCGCCTATGCTCAAGATCTTGAGCGCTGGGTGCACCCAGATTTGCACGAACGCGTATTAGAAATGATCGACACCGAGGGCATGCCCCGTATTGATGAATGGTGTCCAGGGGACATAGACACTCATCCCCCTGAAGAGGTCATGAGCGCCATCATTAATCCAGTGAAACACTTATCGGCTGACGTGGCTTCTATTATCGAGGACGCTAAAGTAGGTAAAGAACTAACTGAATCAGAAATTGTTCGTTTGTTTCAAGCGCGGGGCGATGACTTCAGCGCGGTAACGCAAGCTGCTGATGAACTAAGACGCAACACCAACGGCAACAGCGTCAGTTTTGTTGTGAACCGGAATATCAATTACACCAATATTTGTTATTTCAAATGCCAGTTTTGCGCATTCTCCAAAGGCAAGTTATCAGAGAATCTTAGAGGCCGACCTTATGATCTTTCCGACGAAGAAATTACTCGCCGCACCAAAGAGGCTTGGGACAGAGGCGCCACCGAGGTGTGCATGCAGGGCGGCATACATCCCGAGTACACTGGCGACACCTACACCCATATTGTAAAAACCGTCAAAGCAGCCGCGCCAGAAATGCATATTCATGCTTTCTCGCCACTGGAAGTTTGGCAGGGAGCTGCGACCCTTGAAATGGATCTTAAAACTTACCTAACCCAACTCAAGGATGCAGGACTAAGTACGCTACCCGGCACGGCTGCGGAAATTCTCGATGACGAAGTGCGCGCCGTGATTTGCGCGGACAAGATCAATACTCAGCAATGGTTAGATGTAATGGATGCTGCTCACGAAGTGGGCTTCAAAACTACGGCCACAGTAATGTACGGTCACGTTGAAAAGCACGAGCACCTAGCAAGGCACATACTACGGGTACGCGCTCAACAAGTGAAAACAGGTGGTTTCACGGAATTTGTGCCGCTGCCGTTCATTCATATGGAAGCGCCAATGTACCTGAAGGGCAAGGCGCGCAAAGGTCCAACCTTCCGCGAGGCAGTTCTGCTGCATTCGGTAGCTCGCCTAGCACTTCACGGTCAAATAGATAACATTCAGGCGAGCTGGGTGAAGATGGGCCATAAAGGTATAGAGGCTTGCCTCAACGCCGGATGTAACGACCTAGGTGGCACGCTGATGAATGAATCTATCAGTCGCGCTGCAGGGACTCAGCATGGCCAAGAGACTTCACCGCGGCAGATGCAGACCATAGTGCGTAATCTCAATAGAGACCCGAAACAGCGCTCTACAATTTATGGCACTGTGAGCGGCGAACGCGTGAAGGCTGGTGACAAGCAAGGGGAATTGTTAGATATCATCAATACGCCTGCTGAGAAGTACGAGCGTAAAACCCCATCAGCGCAATTGGTTAGAAACCCAACTGTTAAGCCGGCAACACACAGCAACACCGGAGCAGCCTAAGTACATGGCTTAGTTTAAGTTTAAAGCCCAGACCTAAAACTATAGCTTGAACGATGAGCCTCAGCCCTCCCCAGCGAACCAGCCAGCATTTATTGCTGGCTGACCACTACTCAATCTGATTCAACGTGCGCTGAGCCACCGCTTGGGTCATGGCCTCAATGCGGTCGGCATATTTACCCATCGACGACGCAAAATCACATAATAAATTATGCAACTCATCGGGGTCATTTTGTAAGTCATAAAACTCACACGGCGTTTGTGTAGTGGTTTCCAGCGTCATTCTATAACGCGCATCGCGGACAGCTCTAAAAGTTGGCCCTTCTTTAGATCGCGTCTGCTGCATAATTTCGCTGAATAAATATTCTCGCCCACCACGCGAACCGCCCTCGTCCATTAACGGCAATATTGAGCGGCCTTGAGTGTCTTCAAGGCCTGGGGCACCAGCAGCATCCAACAACGTAGGGCCTACGTCTACTAGCTCAACCAACGCCTCAGACACCCGGCCTGCACACCCGCCTGCGGGCCTAACAACTAAAGGAATCTGCACAGAGCTTCGGTAGAAGTTGAATTTAGCCATCAACCCATGATCACCCAACATCTCGCCATGGTCAGAGCTATAAACAATCATTGTGTTATCCAACATCTTCTGTTCTTCAAGTTGCGCCAAAATTCTGCCAATACTCTCATCAACGAGAGAAATCATCGCATAGTACTGACGTGCGCCAGCTAACACATATTCATCAGTGAGCAACTTGCCATTAGCGTGGTGGTCACACCAGATTAAATAGTTCTGCCAAATCTCGGGATGCGACTGCTGCACAAGGGCCGCCCCGCGTGTGATCGGCGCTTGGGCATAATACTCTGCCCATTGTGGATCACCCATTAGCGGCACGTGAGGCTGAACATAAGAGAGCTGAAGAAAGAAAGGCTCTTCATCTTTTTGCGTGGCGATCCATTGCTGAGCTTCCCTTGTCAAAAAGCTGGTTAAGTCCTGTTCCTTACTTATCGGGCTGTTCACGCCATCCCAATGTTGTTCTGTTAAACGCCAAATAGATTTAATTACATCTTGGTAGGGTTCAAACACCCCTTCGCGCTTTAAGTATTCTGTATAGGGAGTGGTGATCCCCGCCATAGCGTGAACATAACGGTCGAACTCTTCTACATTATGATCAAAGCCAAAGGCCTTAACTTGCTCATCAAACTGGCGCATATCACCATCGTCTTTATCCGGCTCAACCAAGCCTTCTGAGTAATAGTGGGTTTTACCGACGTTGGCAGTGCGATAACCCGCTTGTTGCAAGTGCTGCATAAAGGTGGGTCTGTTGCTATCCAGATCACGGCCAAAATTGCGCATAACACCCAATTCGTTTGGATAAGCACTACTGATCATAGACGCCCGAGACGGCTGACAAATAGGTGACTGACACCAGGTGTTGGTAAAGCGTACACCTTCACCTGCCAGCCGATCTAAATTTGGTGTTTGAATTATTTCATTGCCCGCACACCCCAGTGCGTCATGGCGATGTTGATCGGCAAAAATAAAAATAATGTTTGGCTTAGACATTGCTCTCTCCGGTAAGACCAGACCGGACCATAGCTAGAACTGACGCTGATATCCAGAACGGTCAATCATACCGAGGATCTTAGCCGCGCAAGAACTTACTAACTTATTTCGAACCTCAACCAGATAGATTTATTACGGCTGCAAAAAATAGTTGTTATCAGTAACAAGAAATCTTAAGGGATTTTAATTGTCTTACAGGACAAACGCTAAAAGTTAGCTGTAAATTAATTTCAGTACATAGCGTGCGCTAAACCTGGCCTCTAGCGCTGAACAACTATTTTCCTTGCTGGTGCTCGAAGATCGACTTATGACCAACCTTTGACCAATCTGGTGGCAGCAATGCAGGCCTCGAGTCGAACTTGGCCCAACGCGCATGTTTACCACGTACAATCACTTCGGAGTATTTAGCACCCGCAGTTAGGCTGGTAATTGGAATAGCGTGGGCGGCAGAATAAGCGC
>MDTF01015876.1_pt1 | contig 13393 bp, 10 predicted proteins | sample 811191 | NCBI WGS metagenome assembly MDTF01 (sample SAMN05326649, study PRJNA326480) | marine metagenome | isolation source: seawater | place: Southern Ocean | collected 2011
AGAAAAAAAATGGGCACCACAAATGAAATTATGCCAATGATAGAATTTTTAGCCTCAAGTAATGCAGGTATGATGTGTGGATGCTTGATACCTATGGATGGAGCAGAGGGAAAATCATATTTTTTTTAGATTTTGTTAATTTTTTGGTTTGTCAGGAAACAGCTAAGACATTTAATATAATAACAAAAAAACTCAAGTTAAAAGGGAAAACCAGCAATCAAATAATTCATGTAATGTATTAAAAATTGTTATATACCATTAAAAACTGTGAAAAATGAAAAAACCTTCTTTAAATGCCAATCTAATTAAAAAATATCATCAGGATTTAGTGTTTAATTATGCAGAATATCCTACCTGTGATCATTGGAATTATAATTTTAACAGTGATGATTATAAAAAAGCATTAGTTGAATGGATACCAAAAAATCCTAACAAAAAGATATTTTTTTATGTTCATATTCCTTTTTGTGAGGAACTCTGCTGGTTTTGTACTTGTAGCAAAACTATTAATAAGGATTATGCAAAAGTTACAGATTATCTTTTATATCTTCATAAAGAGATTGATTTATTGTTTAATTATTTAAAAGAAAAAAAACTTAAATTGAATGTTGGAACTGTATTTTTTGGTGGAGGCTCTCCTACCATATTAAATAAGGAAGATTTAAAATATTTTGTGGATAAGCTTAAGAAGTTATTCGATTGGTCTAATGTTGAAAATTTTACAATTGAGTCTGATCCTAGAAGGGTAGACGAAGATAGGTTGTTATTTAATGCAAGAGAATGTGGTGCTAATAGAATATCATTTGGAATGCAAGATTTTGATGAAAATGTTCAAAGAAGAGTTAATAGGATACAACCTGTTGAGCTTTTTGAAAAAATTTTGACAAAAGAAGTTAGAAAATATTATAAAGAAATTGCGTTTGATTTTTTAATTGGACAACCAGGTCAAACTATAGAATCAATATCAAATACATGTGATAAAGTAGTTTCTCTTCAACCAACTTTGATACAACTTTCACTGATGGCATACAAACCATGGATTGCAAAATATCAACTTAAAATGTTAGCGGAAGGACCGTTGCCAGATTTTTTAGAGAGGAAAGAGTTAATGGAAGTTATACACCAAAAATTGAGTGCAGCAGGCTACATACGTACTGGTTTTGAGTGTTATTCGTTGCCAAATAGTCCGATGACTAAAGCTTTTCAAGAAAAAACAACGCATTATGGAGCGTCAGGTCATCAAACAGGAGGAAGGGTAAATTTTATAGGAGTTGGAAGTTCATCCAAAAGTAATCTTGGAGATGATTATTATGCTCAAAATGTTTATGATATTTCTAAATACAAAACAATTATTGAAAAAAATGAATTTCCTATTTTTAGAGGAATGAAACTGAGCTTAGATGATCAAATTAGACAGCATGCTACTCAACAATTTAAAAGCTATTTAAGAATGGATTTCAAACCATTTGAAGAAAAATTTAAAATAAATCCAAAAAAATATTTTAGTGAGGAGATTAAATATTTAGATGAAATGATAGAAGACGGATTAGTTGAAGTTACAGAAAGCTCTATTGAGTTAACAAATTTAGGTCAAGATTTTTCTCAAAACATATCTAATGTTTTTGATAAATATGACCCACCAACCAAGTCTTACGCAGAAAGACTTGCAACAATAAAAGAAGTAAAAGAAAATCAAGCTAAATTGATTGAATAAGCATAAGTTAAAAATATTAAATTAATTTATATGAAATATAGAAAATTTTCGGATCTTGGGTGGAATGTATCAGAAGTTGGACTTGGGTGTTGGCAAATTGGCTGGTGTTGGGGAAACGTAACTGAACATGATGCCAGGGAACTTCTTAAAAAATCTCTTGATAAAGGAATAAATTTTTTTGACACATCTGATACTTATGGAGATGGAAGAAGTGAAAGGTTTTTGTCTGAAATAATAAAATCTACTTCAGAAAAAATATACGTTACGACTAAACTTGGAAGAAGAATCCGTGGAACGAATTATCCAAAAGGGTACAAACAAGAACCTATGGAAGAATTTATAGATAGATCATTAATGAATCTAGGAATTGAATGTATTGATCTTTTGCAGTTACATTGTCCTCCAAGTGAAATTATTTTTAAAAAAGAAACCTTCGAAATGATGGACAAAATTGTTAAAAAAGGAAAAGTTAAAAATTACGGTGTGAGTGTCCATAAAATTTCTGATGCAATGGAGGCTATTAAAAATCCTAATGTAAAAAGTATTCAATTAGTCTTTAATATATTTAGACAAAAACCTACAGAAATATTCTTTAATGAAGCTAAAAAGAAAAATGTAGCAGTAATTGTACGAGGACCGCTTGCCAGTGGACTATTAACTGGAGAAATTAATAGAGATACTATATTTGCTGAAAATGATCATCGGAATTATAATATCAAAGGTGAAGCTTTTGATATAGGAGACACTTTTTCAGGAGTAAACTTTGAAAAAGGAATAGAAGCTGTTGAACAATTAAAAAAAATAGTACCTGATAATTTTTCATTATCTACATTGGCTCTTAAATGGATACTTTCACATGATGCAGTTAGTGTTGTAATTCCTGGTGCAGTAAATAAATCACAAGTAGAAATTAATGCTCGAACATCAGACTTAGATGATATTTCTGATATTATTCCTAAAATTAACTCTATTTATGATGAATTAATAAAAGCAGATGTTCATAATCGCTGGTAATAAAAAATTAAATAAAACTTGGAATGAGATATAAAAAGCTAGGAAATACAGATATTGATATAAGTATAATTGGCTTAGGTTCAATGACTTTTGGAGAGCAGAATTCATCCTTAGAAGCTTTTGAACAAATGGATTATGCGTCTGAAAAAGGGATAAACTATTTTGATACAGCCGAAATGTATCCAGTGTACCCAAAAAAAGAAACTTGTGGTAAATCTGAAGAAATTATTGGGGAATGGGTAAAAACTAAAAAAAATAGAAACAAAATTATAATTGGCACAAAAGCAGCCTCAAATCATCCTGCGGGAATAGGTGCTTCAAAACTTTCATGGATTAGAGGTGGTGGTGAAACACTTCGTTTTGACAAAGAAAATATTAATAAAGCTGTTGAGGGAAGTTTAAAAAGACTTAAAACAGATTATATAGATTTGTACCAGCTACATTGGCCAGAAAGAAAAGTGGGAATGTTTGGACAATTAGATTTTGAATACGACCCAAAAGATTATTGGACACCTATGGAAGAGGTGTTAGGAAATTTAGAGAGTTTAATCAAGGCAGGGAAAGTAAGACATGTTGGTCTATCTAACGAAACACCTTGGGGCGTACTAAGTTTTTTAAAAATTTCTGAGCAAAAAAAACTTCCAAGAATGATGTCAGTTCAAAATTGTTACAATTTATTAAATCGGGTTTTTGATATTGCAAATTCAGAAGTATCTATTAGAGAACAATGTGGTCTATTAGCTTATTCTCCACTTGCAGGAGGAAGATTAAGCGGAAAGTACATGAATGGAATTAGACCTAAAAACTCAAGATATACTATGTGGCCAGGAAGATTTTCTAGGCATCTTACTAGTAGAGGAGAAACAGCTGTTACAAAATATGTAAAACTTGCAAAAAAATACAATATTAATCCATGTACTTTTGCAAATGCATTCGTTATTAGTAGACCATTTATATCAAGCAGTATTGTTGGTGCTACATCTATTAAGAATTTAGAAGACAGCATAAGGGCGATTGACGTAAATTTATCTGATGAAATATTAAAAGAAATAGAGGAAATTCACTTATCAGATCCAAATCCTTGTGTTTAAAGATTTGTAGTTATAAAATTAGATTCATGGATATATATAAAGAACTCACTCAGGGCAAAGGCTACGCAGTTGTTCAAATTGAAGATATGAAAATATTTAAGGAATTAAGGGATTCTTTTATAGAAAAACTGAATATTTCTAACAACTCAAAAAACGATATAAATTTTGTCAGAGAAAAAATAGCAAAAATGTCTAAAGCGGAAGTAAATCAATGTATGATTGATCTTTTAAAATTTAACAACCTTTCAGAAATGATTATTAACTCATGTCCAAAACTAGTTGAGTCTTTGTGCGGTAAAGAATTATTTATTCAGCGAAGAGCCACAATAGTTATGAACGTTCCTGGAGAAGGACAGGCAAAACAATGGCCCCATTACGAACTGATGTCAGGCATTTCACCATTTACGTATGTAATTTGGGCACCATTGCATGACTTAGAAGAAAATAGTGGTGTTTATTACATTGATCAAAAACAGTCATTAGAGATTATGAAAAAAGAGCAAGAAACTGGAATAGTTAACGGTCCAACGGTATTAAATATGATGTCAGAAAAGAAACCAGAGCAATTAAATTTTGGTCAAGCAATAGTTTTTAACCCCTTTGTACTTCATGGAAATATTGCATTTAATTCAAAATTAGCTCGTGTAGCATATAATGTTAGATTTCAAAGTTGTAACAAACCATTACTTCAAAAAAATAGTGATTATCTAAAATACTACCAACTAAATTAATACTAAGTGAGTAAACCATGACAGTAGCAACGATTACAACAGATATAAATATTGGTCCATTCAAGATACCTAGTAATGGACAGAATATGATTATGAATAATTATGCACAAAGAAATAATTTAACTGTAGAATTGGTAATACCAGAACCTATGATGTCTCAAGCACTAGCAACAGTACAATGGATACATAAAGAAAGAAAACTAACTAAGGTTATTTTATCCTCAATTCATCAATTACCAGTTGAAGGAGATAGAATAAATGAATTATTAAAAAATATGAAAGATGTAGAATTTCATTTTGCACTTGAGGGTATCAGTGGAAAAGGCAAAACATTTTTAATGAAAATAGTCAAAGAAGCAAAAATTTTCATGAATAGTCAAAATATTGAAAGCACAAAAACAAACTGGTTAGATCTACACAAAACTATGAAAAACTTATAGAAAATTTACTATGTATGATTAAAAAAGCTTTTTTTATTAAACATTTTTTGCAAATTCAAAAAGGAGGAATTAAAACCATTTCAAAAAAATTAATCTCTACTTTTTTATTATTTTTTCAACTACCTATATATCTAATATCTGTTCCAATTTTTATTATAATAACTTTAATTAAGCCTTGGTATTTAATTAGATGGAATATGTTACGTGCAAGTAGAATTGGTCATTTAGCTGTTAATACTGAATTATATTGTTGTGAGCGAGAGGCCAATATTAACTTTCCCAAACAAAAGTATAAAGATTTTTTTTATTTATCTAAATATATTAGTAATAAACATTTAGAAAAAATGTGGTGTAGAAGTATTACAATTTTACCACGAAGCTTATTAATACCCATACATAGGATTAGTAGCTTTTTTTATTTTCTTTTAGGTAGGAAAAATATCCATGAAATAAAAAATCCTGCTAATGGATATTACGACACCCATAACCTTATTGATAAGCTTGACCCTCATATTAATTTTACAGAAGATGAAGAAATTAAGGGAAAAGAAGTTTTAGAAAAAATGGGATTACCAAAAAATGCTAAATTTGTATGTTTAATTGTTAGAGATGCTGGTTACTTAAATAGATATGAAAAGTTAGCAAGATGGAATTACCACAATTTTAGAGATGGAGATATAAATAGGTATGTTATGGCGGCAGAAGAACTTGCTTCAAGAGGATATTATGTTTTTAGAATGGGAATTAACGTTAAAAAATCATTAAAATCATCGAACAATAAAATAATTGATTATGCAAATTTGGAAATAAGAAGTGACTTTATGGATATCTATCTTGGAGCAAAATGTACTTTTTGTATTTCAACAGCATGTGGCTTTGATGCTGTACCAATAATATTTCGAAGGCCAATAGCATTTGTAGTGGTTCCCCTTGGTTTATGTTTTCCTAGTAGCAAAAATTTTTTAATACTTACAAAACATCATATAAATAGACTAAACAAAAAAAAGTTATCAATTTCAGAGATTTTCTTATCAAATACAGGAATGGCGGAACGAGATGAAACATTTAAAAATAATGATATTGAATTACAAGAAAATACACCCGAAGAGATAAGAGATTTAGTAATCGAAATGGATGATAGAATAAAAGATAATTGGCATGAAACAGACGAGGATACTTTATTACAAAAAAGCTTTTGGTATATTTTTGAAAAATACATGAATAACTTAAATCTTAATCCAGAACAATATGGAAAAATTAAAGCAAAGTTTAGTGCAAAATACCTTAGAAATAATAAAAATTGGATAAATTAAATATATAATTTTAAGCCAGCGCTATGTGTTTATTATTTAATTAATAAATATAATATATTAATATTGTATTAATTCTTTAATTTTTTGTACTGCCTCGTCTGATAAATCTTTTATTGATTTATTAAAATTATTTTTTAATATTATATGGGGTCTTTTAGGAAGCTCTGCCTTAATATCTAAACCTACAATATTTTTTTTATTTTTTAAATAAAGAGATTTTCTTCCTTTTTTAATAACTTTATTAATATCTGCTTTAACATATATTTCAACATAGTTAGTAATATTTTTTCTATTCCATATTCTAGCTTTATCAATCATTCCTATTACGTTAAATATTAAGTTAATTTTTTGATTAGTAATTAATTTACTGAAATGGTGATAATACCAAAGATTTTTAATTCTTTCTTTTGGATCATATTTTGTAAGTTTAAAAACTTTTCTAAAGTTGTCTCCACTAACTTCTATAGTAGGTCCGTAAAAATTAGCTATCCTATTTTTTATTTTTTTTGCAATTGCAGTTTTGCCTGAGCCAGAAAGGCCAGTAACCCAAAAAAGAATACCTTTATTTTTATTTATTAAAATTTTTTTGGACACCAGATAACTTTAATTGTTAATCTTTTATTTTGAGTTCTAATTTTCAAGAAAATAAACTAAAAACGTTGAAAATCAACTATTTATTGTTAAACAAAAATAACCTATAGTTGATTAATTAATGAAAAAACAAAAGTAAAATAAAAAGGTTTAAAAAAAATGAAAGTTCTTCTTGTTTATCCAAATGACAGAATGGATGGACTTATATCTGTTGGAGTTTCTGTTCTCTCAGCGCACCTAAAGGATGCCAAACATGAGGTTGAGCTTTATGACACAACTTTTTATGACACGGGTAAACGAACAGGAGATTCTTTTAGAGAAGAAATGGGGCAAGTTATACCTGTTGATTTAACAAAATATGGCGTTGAAAGAAAAAAAATAAATTTAAATGACTTGCAGCAAGATTTTAGAAAAAAAGTTTTAGAAATGAAACCAGGACTGATTGGTTTTTCAGTGCTTGAAATTACATATGATCAAGGACTAGAATTAGCAAAAGCAATAGAAGATTTAGATATTCCAGTAGTCTTTGGAGGAATATATCCAACTTTTGCACCCAGGATTGTTTTAAAAGAAAGTTCAGTTGACATGATCTGCGAAGGTGAAGGAGAAGAGATGATGGTTGAACTTGCAAACTATCTTGATCAAAAAAAAGATATTACAAAAATTCTTAACCTTACAATTAAAAAAAATGGCAAAGTTTATAGATCAGGAAATGAAACAACACTTGATAGATTACCTAATGGAGACAATATATATGGAGAAAAGGCTGGATTAAGGCGACCACAAACAAATATGGCAAAGACTTTATTGCCCCCTGATTATACAATTTATGATGATAAAAGATTTTGGAAAAAAATGGGAGGTAAAGCTGTAAGAACTGTTGCAATGGAGCTTAGTAGAGGCTGTCCTTACAAATGTACATTTTGTTGCGTTCCAATGCAGCAACACCAACATAGATCTTCAAGAGATAAATATGCCGAATATGCTGGGATTGATAAAGCTGCAAACAATAAACTTGATCCTTATCATAGAGAAAAAACAATCCCACAGTTTATTGATGAAGTAAAAACTGCTACAAGTAAATATAAATTAGATTTTATTTATTTTACAGATGAAAGTTTTTTGTCGATGAGACCCGAAAGGTTTGATGAATTTATTGATGGTTATAGTGAAATCAAGGTGCCATTTTTTATTGAAACAAGAGCAGAAACTGTAAAACCAGGTTACGCAAAAAGATTAGAGAGTGTTAATTGTGTTGGAGTTGCAATGGGAGTGGAGAGTGGAAGTATTGAATTAAGAAAAAGACTTTTAAAAAGAAATATGCCTGACTCAGTAATTATTGATGCATTTAAGGAATTTTCAAACACGTCAATAAGAATTTCTGCGAACAATATAATTGGATTTCCAACTGAGACTAGAGAAGATATTATGCAAACTATTGAGATAAATAAAATAATTAATGCTGATAGTGTCGTAGTAAACGCTTTTAGACCATATTCAGGAACAGAGTTAAGAAAAATCTGTATTGAAAAAGGACTTATTCCTAAAGAAGATAGAGCCGAAGATAATAGAGCATACGGTGCGTTCGACAACGGAGCTCTATCATCAAGTGCACTTGAAAATATTAGAAAAGTTTTTGCATTTTATGTAACATTTCCTAAATCTAGATGGAAAGAAATAAGAGAAGCCGAAACAAATAATATTTTATACGATAAATTGATGAAAGAATTTAAATCAAGTGAGTTACTAACCAGACAAAATAGAGAAAAAAGCTCTACGTCTAACAAAGAAAATATTACTGCCAATGAAGTCTTTATAAATGATAGAGAAGCTGTAGTTATTTAACTTTTATTTTTTCTAAACTATTTTTAAGATTTAAATATTAAGTTTTTTTACTTCTTCCTCGAATTTTTCTTTTGATCTGCCTAGATACTTTATTTCACTTCTAAGTTTTAAGATTGAGGGAGAATATTCTTTATATTTAGTGCTAAGTGTCTTAATTTTTTCTGATATGGAAGACAGGTCTCTTACAATCATGCCAATTTTATCTCTATTAATAAAATAATTTAAGTTTTTATAATCATATGACTTAATTTGTTCTTCTTTAGAATTAATAAAATTTTCCAAGTTTTTATTAGAATAAAAAACAATTGGGCACATTGTTAGAAATGAAAACATATATGCTGTATCAGAATGGTCCGCTATCATACAAAAGGATTTAGAGAATACTTCGGTATAGTCTTCACTGGTATCATAACAAAACTTTTTTTCTTCTAAGAACATATCTTTGATTTCTAAAATTTTAGGATCATGTCTATTTGAAGGGTGTGGCCTATATATTATATCAAAATCTGTTTTACGAATTAATTCTTTAATTAGTTCAACTAAATCATTCATCAAACTAAATTTTGGATCAGCCGATATATTTGTTGGAGAAATCAAAATACATTTTTTATTACTTATATTTAAATTTTTTATTTTTTTTTCAAGAAAATCAAATTTTGGATAACCTATTTCTTTTAATATAGGAATTTTTATTTCTATATTATGGCCATGCCTTCTAAACATATCATTGTAAAGTTTTATTAAATTTTGAGATGCAATAAAGACAACATCATAAGAAGAAAGTCTTTTACATAAATGTTTTTCTTTTTCGAAGCTAACCATAGGAGAATCATATATATGATGATTTAAATATAATTTTTTTGAGTTTTTAATAAATCTATCACATACTGATGTACTTATAAAAATATCGACACTTAAAATAAACTTGAAAAAGTTTTCTTTGATATAAGTATAGTTTTTTCCTAATTTTAAGTGATGCGCTTCGTGACCGTATATTATAGTTGCTTTAGATAAAAAGTTTTTAAACAAGTCTTCTATATAAAAAGTGTGATTTTTAGTTGTTAATTTTCTAGGATAGTAAAAAAAAAAAATTTTTTTATTTTTTACCCTTGATAATAAAATTAAAATATTAATATAAAATACTGAAAAAATATTTCTTATAATTAAAATTAATCTAAAAAAAGTTTTTTTTAACATAATTTCTCAAAATAATACATATAGTCTCTTTTAGAACAGGAAAAATAAATTTATTATAGAATTATATTTTTAAATTTTAATAACATTGTTTTAAATGCTTTCAAGTCCTCCACCCCATCTACGTGAATTATTATCCTCAAAAGTTAAATCATCTAATGGCTCTTTTTCAGCACTCTGCTTGAATTTTCTAAATAGTTTTTTAATATATACTCTAGATAATGTTCTACTAATTCCAGTTAAAGTTAAACCAAACAAACTATTATAACTGGTAATTTGATTTACTTGTTCTTCAGTTAACTCAAATTCAAAATTTTTTGATGAGTTAAATTTATAACTATCAAAATTAACAACATTTGTTTCACCTTTTTTATCGTTTAAAAACTTAGGAATATTAAAATTAAATATCGCAGTCTTATTTTTTTCTAAATTAAATATATTTTCTATCTGACATTTTTTGTAATTTATTAATTCTTTAACAAATATTGAATGATTTTCTGATTTGCCGAATTTTAGATTTAATATTTCTTCTGTTGATGTTTCCGCAATCTTACTAATTGAAACCAAATCTTTTGTTAAAGAACGACTTTTGTATTTGAATATTAAATTGCTACCCAGTTTTCCATCTATAAACTTATTAATATTATATTTTTTTCCTGTAAAATCTCTTAATTCAGAAAAACTTGACCAAAGTTCACCCTCTGAATCATTTAAAAAATCTTTTAGTAAATTATTAAATTCTTTAAATTCTGGTTGAGATGATTTTTCATAAAGATTGTTTAGCCAATCCCATATTGAAATTCCTGTTTTTCTCAATAAATCTATAACCTCTTCAAAAACGCTGTCGTTATAAAATATATTAACAATTAAATTCATTTTCCTGCATTCTAAATAATCATCAAAGCTTAATGTGTTGTGGGATGTGCAAATTTCTTCTATTTCTGCTACATTTAACTCATCACCCAAAACATTATAAGAACCATAGCATCTTGGTACTACTCTAAATTTTGTATTCATTTGATATTTTTCTTTTGTTTCCACAGATCCTAGCTCAGTTCCTGGCAATATCATTAATTGATACATTGAAAGTGTAGTAAAGTTACTTTCTACCAAGGTTTTTAGAGTGTTAAAATGTTTCTCTTTTGTGTCTCCAGGCAACCCTAGGATTACTTCGCTATAAGTATTGGCTCCTATTTCAGAAGATTTTAATGCCATATCTACTATTTCTGCTGATGATATATTTTTTCTTTTAATGTTTTCTTGAACATCTGGGTCAAGGCTTTGAACTGATCCCGCAAGCTTCATTGCTCCTTTGACTATTTTTGCTGCTTCTAAGACCCTTTCTTTTTTATTCTTTCCTGTTGCTACATTGATATACTTTGGATAACCATTTTTATCCTGCTCTTTTGCAATAATCTTACAAGTATCCAAATCTTCTTCAAACATTCCAAAATTTGAATCAGCAATTAGTAAATCCGTTCTTCTATTCTTTTTTTTTAATAAATTCATTTTTTCAGCTATATAAGAAATCTCTCCTTCAACAACGCTTCTTAGTTTTCTTCTAACTTTAGTCCAATAACCTTGACCTTCTGTGCAGAAGGTGCAGGTGAAAGGGCACCCTCTATTTGTTTGTGTTATTGGAAGAAGTTTTCCATCTAAAAATTCATCTAGCCTACCTGATAAATAAGGAGATGGAATTTTGGTTAGATCAGTAATTCTTTCAATTTTTCTACTTGAGTAAAAAATTTCACTTTTTATAGTAATTAGGTTTGGTGTGTTTAATAAATCTTCAGCACCTACTTTATTAATTAAATTTTCTACTAAAACTGAAAATGCATGCTCACCTTCTTTTATAATATAATAATCAATCCATGGTCTACTTCTTAAATAAGCTTCTTGTTCTATTTTGTCTGTAGGAAAATTTGGCCCACCTGCTACTGTTATTGTTTCTGGGAAAATTTTTTTAATTTGTTTCATAAAAGAATCCGACAAAGACGTGTTCCAAATATAATTTGAAAATCCAATTATATTTGGCGGATATTTTGAAAGCTCTTCAGATAAGTCCTCTGGGTATTTAAAAAGTTTTATTTTTTCTAAAAGCGGTAATCTTTGCTCAGTATATTCCGCAATCATTCCTATTGCTGCTGGCACAACATCTGAAGCTATAGATTGCTGAGTATAAGTTAGGTCTGCGAGCCAAATTTTCATATTATAAAATTTATTGTTCAATTATTGAACATAATAGATATTATATCAATTATATAAGTTAAATTAGATTAATGTTTTCCTGTAATTCTGTATATATCTCATTTTTTCCTATTTTTAATCATTTTAATGCTTCAAAAATCAAGATTGACCTAGTTTAATTGCTCTCTCAGTATTGGTTAATCTTCTAAACACAGTACTTTTATAATACATCATTTTATTAAAAAACAAACAGAATCAACAAAAAATTATTAAATATGCATAATTTTCTTTAAATTATAAATAATATGAATACCTAGATACTTTAGTGGTAATAAAATTAGATAAAATAAAGTTACAATTTTATGCCAGCACCTTTTAAAAAAGCAGCAGTTTCATCAAGTGGCCATCTAGGCTTTGCAGGATGATCTAAATTATCAAAGTGACTTAATTTAAATTTTTCTAAACCAACCATTGCGATCATAGCAGCATTGTCTCCACAAAGATTAATGGGAGGAAAAATTGCTTCAAATTTTTCTTCTTCACATAATTTTTTCAAAACTTCTCTGATTCTTTTATTTGCTGCAACACCACCAGCTATTACAAATTTATTTTTATTTTTATTATTTATTTTTTTAAACTCTTCAAAAGCAATTTTACTTTTCTTATATAATATTTCTTCAATAGTTTTTTGAAAAGACGCAGCAAGATCATATTTTTCAGCTTGAGTTTTAATTTGTTTTGAAATTTTTAAAACAGCAGTTTTTAAGCCTGCAAAAGATAAGTTACAGCCGCCTTTATGAAAAATTGGTTTAGGTAATAAATATTTATTTGGATCACCTTTTTTCGCAAACACTTCAATTTGTGGACCTCCTGGGAATTCTATACCAAGCAGTTTTGCAGTCTTATCAAAAGCTTCTCCCACAGCATCATCAATGGTTGTTCCTAATCGTTTATAATTTTTTAAACCTTGAACACTTAAAAATTGAGTATGCCCTCCAGAAATTAAAAGTAATAGGTAAGGATAGTTTAACTCGGAATTTAGTTTGGGGCTTAATGCATGACCCTCTAAATGATTAACAGCAATAAAAGGTTTATTAAGCGAAGAGGCCATTGCTTTTCCAAAGCTTAAGCCAACAGACAAACAAACTATAAGACCGGGTCCTGCAGTTGCCGCTATGGCATCTATCTCTTTCATTTTTATGCCACTTTCATTAATTGCTTTTTTTGTGATTAAATCTATTTTTTCTATATGTGCTCTAGCCGCAAGTTCAGG
>MDTF01003865.1_pt1 | contig 13391 bp, 9 predicted proteins | sample 811191 | NCBI WGS metagenome assembly MDTF01 (sample SAMN05326649, study PRJNA326480) | marine metagenome | isolation source: seawater | place: Southern Ocean | collected 2011
ATGGGCTGTGAAATGTATTGATTTTAAGCCTCTTAAAGAACCAATTTGGATGGATGGAATATTATATTTTTTGCTAAGAGCTGCTGTAATAAATGATGTATTTCCACCGGTTGCAATTATTAAATCGAAGTCTTTTAGATTTAAAGGATGGTAAATATCTAAAACTTTCTGAACATTTAAGATTTTTATATTTTTGAATAAATGCCTTAGATAAAGCCTTGTAATAGATCTAATTAAAGGAAATTTATAAACCATGTTAAACGTAGTTTTTTGGGTGGCAATATCCTCATCAAGAAGATTTGCAACACCTATGGATTGATTAAAGTGTCCGGGAATACCGTCGCTGATGATAGCAATTCTCATTTGTTACTCTACAATTTTTGAATTAGAAAAATATGCATCTACTTGGTAGTTTTCCCGTCTGTTTTTAATATCAGCTTTTCCACCTGCTGCATTTATAATTGCAGCACCTGCAGCTATATCCCATAAATAAGTTCCAAATTCTTTATATAAATCTGCCTTACCTGATGCAACATAGACTGATGCCATTGCTGCAGACCCAATCATTCTTACTTTCTTCCAATCCTGGAAGTCTTTAATCATTTTTAGCATTGCTTTATCTGAATAATCTGTATTATTAGGAAGTCCTGTAACTAATATTCCATCGCTAGGCTTTGTAATAGATGATATATTTAATGCATTGCCATTTAATAAAGCAGATTGGTGTATTGAGCCTTCATAAAGATCATCATTATTAAAATCATAGATAACGCCCATTACCGGCTCTAAATCTTTAATTAGCGCTATTGAAACACAGCAAATAGGAATATCTCTAGAGTAATTAGCTGTTCCATCTAAAGGGTCAACAACCCAAAAAGTACTTCCAAGACTAACAACAGATTTACCACTTTCTTCTGCAAGAATTGGGTATGCTGACTCTTCACCCAGAATAGCTTTAATTAATTTTTCAGCGCTTACATCAGCCTCTAATTTGATATCCTTACTGGATTCAAAGATTGCTTGATTTAAAGCTTTTTTATTATTAACTAATATTTTACCAGCCTCTAAAGAAGCCTTCCTCGCAATAGATGTTTCATGTTCCATGCATTTATTGTTCATAATTGTTATTTATAGTTATATCAATATAATAAACTATATTGATAAAAATTAAATTGATTGTATAACTCATATATATATAAAAAAATTATGGAACTAAATATACTCATAGATTACTTAATTATAAGCATAGTTGCATCTATGACTATTAACTCGATACTACGTAACTATGCTAAAAAATATGCTCTTTTAATAGATATACCTGACAGAAGTAGAAGATTTCATAAAAGACCTACTCCTTTAACTGGTGGAATTGGAATTTTTATTGCTTTACTTGTTTCAGGAAAATTATATATTGATTTAAATAACCTTAATGGCTATATCCCTGATTTTACATATCAACTTATGATGGCATCGATACCTCTTGTATGCTTCTTCCTTGTTGACGATATAAAGGGATTAAAGCCATACCAAAGGCTTATAATACAAGCGTTGCTGAGTTTATATGTAATATTTACAACTGGGATTTATATTGAAAACTTAGGTGATTTATTTGGATATGGTGTTTTGAGCCTTGGAATTTTTAGTATCCCATTTACTGTTTTGAGTGTTGTTGGAGTTATGAATGCTTTTAATATGATTGATGGAATCAATGGTTTATGCGCTGGCTGTGCAATGCTGGCATTAATTTTAATTGGATTCTATTCTGGATTCATGTATGACTCTATGTTGATTCTGATAATTGGATCAATGATAGGATTTCTATTATTTAATTTAGAATTTTTTGGTAAAAAAAGAAGTGTTTTTTTAGGAGATCATGGCTCAAATTTAATTGGTTTTTGGGTGGCATGGTCTGCCATATATGCTTCACAAAATTCACTCTATCAAGCAGAGCCTATTACCATGGTGTGGATTATAGCTATTCCCTTATTAGATTGTATTGGTTTAATTTTTTCAAGGGTTAGTAAGGGCATTAGCTGGTCAAAAGCGGGTAGGGATCACATTCATCATAAACTAATGATTAAATACACTTCAGAAAAATCTCTCCTTATTATTCTAATAATTTCATTGGTTTCTGGATTGTTTGGTATTTATTTAGAACATTACGCAGCTTGGGTTTCAACTGTTATATTTATAATTTATAGTTGCGTGTATTATATATTGGCATATTATGCCAATATTCAGCAATTAACCATTGGTAATAAATAATGTTTAGTATATTTAAAAAAACAAGAAAACTTGAAGAAAAAGAAAGCGAGTTTGAGGTAGAGTTAACTGCATCAATACTAGCATATGAGATAGCAAGATCTGATGGGGATATTACAGAAGATGAGAAAATTTTATTACTCAAAGAAGTAAAGAAAATTTCACATAAAGTTGGTAAAGATGAGAAAGATATTCTTCTATTAATAGAAAGCTATAGTAATGATAGTGTTTCATTTTATGAATTCATTGAGGATATAAACAAATTTTTTTCAAAAGAAGATAAAATTTCATTAATAAGTTTTCTTTGGGATGTAGCTTATGCTGATTCTAATCTTGATGTGGACGAGGAAAGATTAATTAGAAGAATAGCTGATCTAATAAGAGTTAAAGATATGGACGTATTAAAACTAAAAGATAAAGCGAAAAAATAATTTGTTAGCTTTTTTTAATAATCTATAAAACTAGCATTATCCTTTAGAAATTTCTTAGACTCACTCCTGTTACAGTTTCCAGGATAGCTATCTACATATTCATCGTACAAGTCATCACCAACAAATGTAAGCATTTGAAAAAGGATGACGCATTTTTCTAAATCAGTAACTTTTGTTTCTTTAGATAAATTATTAACCAAAGATGCAAAAGAAATAGAATCTGAGCCCATCTTAAGATTAGGCCTATTATCCAAAATAATAAAATTAGATTTATCAGGATCATCATAAGCATCCCATTTAATAGAGTTAGTTGATATGCCAGGCGTACCCTCTTTAGCAAAATTAGCCCAAAACTTCATCATATTTTTTGAGGTAAACCTTTTTGATGGCCCTCTCGGGTATATTAAAAAACCATAATCGCCTACTAACTTATTATTTCCTGTTAAAAGGGGTATCTCTGTAGCATGTGCAGCACCAATAAGCTTCTTGAAGTTACCAACAACAAACCTTCTGTGGTCATCCCAGTCATATCTGTATGCAAATAAGTTATTATTACCCGCTTCTTTCATGCTTCGCAAAGGAGCATCAACGCCTCTTAGCTTCCATGCAGAACTTCTATAAAAGTTAAATATCTCAAATGCTTCCTCGTCTTTCAGTGAAACCTTAGGGATACCTAGCAACCTACCTATCGGTGAAAATTTTAGATCTACAAAATACTCAGCAGATCCTAACCAGAGCTTAACTTCATCTCTATTAGAACCTGCAATTGTAGGAACAATATTAAGATGATCTTTGCTAGCTAAAGCTTTAGAAAGACCCATTAAAGGAACTACAATGCCATCAGCCGTTAATAGTGGTATTTCTTCATATGAAGGCCTTTCAGCATAATAACTAAAAAATTCTTCAGATGATAAGTCAAGAAGCATTTCCCTTAAATATTTTAAATTAATTGACTCTTGTTCTTCATTTTTAGACTTCTGGTTCAAGATTTTATTTACGATGCTGAATGATGAATAGCTTGAGGTGGGTGAATATTTTTTTTGCTTGTATGCTGATAATTTATCTATAGAAGTTGTATACCCAGACTGGCTAATGGATTTATGGAAAAGACCTTTTGCTTTGTGTGATACCAGTAATGATAGAACATTATGGCCTCCAGCAGACTCACCAAATATAGTTACGTTATCTGGATCTCCTCCAAATAAATGTATATTAGACTGAACCCACTTTAAAGCTTCTATAATATCAAGGGTTCCAAAGTTTGATGACATATCAAGGCCTGTTTGAAGATCTTGAATTGCAGGATGAGTGAACCATCCAAAAGGCCCTAACCTATAATTAATTGAAACTACAATTAGATTATGTCTATCAACTAGCGTAGAAAAATCATATAAATCTTTCATGCCAGAGGTATTACCTCCTCCGTGTATCCAAAACATTACAGGTAGTGCATTTTCAGATTTATTTACAGGAGCTTTGATGTCTAAGTATAGACAATCCTCTGATCCAGAAAAGGACCCGTCGCCCTCTGAACCACCCATGCCTGATGGTTTTTGAACACAAAAATTATTTTCTTTAGAAATTATAATTTGCGAAGGATTGTCAACTTTTCTTGGTGCTTTCCATCGCAAGTCTTCAATCGGAGGCACAGCATACGGAATATCATCCCAATTAATAACCTTATTAGCGGGGTATCCATTTGTGATACCTGAAGAAGTGGTAACTTTACTCACCTCTGAACTCAAAGAGAATGATAATAAAAAACCAAATATTAAAATCTTGTATTTCATATATTATGATCTGTAATGATAAAGGATGGCAAACATCTTAATTTTTAGGAATTAAAGCTTATAAATTATACAACTAATATTATATATAATAAATGTTTATTAAATTTCGGAATGAAGGGCAGTTTGGTAGCGCGCTTCACTGGGCGTGTGGTAGTCGTCGGTTAAAATCCGGCCATCCCGACCAATGTTTAATTTAAAATAGCTTTTACTTTATTTGAGCTTTTAAAATTTAATTTAGATCTTTCTGTAATTACAAACTCTTCTTTAGTTTTTGGATTTCGACCATTTCTAGAAGGGGTACTTTTACGATAAAAACTACCAAATTTATTAAGTTTAACAACTTTATCTTTACTATTATTCTTAATTAAATCGATAAATATATCTAAGATATCTGAACTTAATGATGAAGAGGTCTTAATCTTAGAAGAAATATTTCTAAAGATATCTTTTTTACCAATACTCATGTCTATCTAAAGCTCCATGATAATTTAAGTTCTATATTTATAATAATAAAACATTCTACAAAAAAAAAGGCGGATAAACCGCCTTTTTTAATTTTTGAACTACTTATTGAGTTGTAGTTGCTGTTCCAGTTCCAGTACCTGTACCTGTTCCTGTTCCAGTTCCTGTGTCATCATCAGCACCACCAACATCTCTTACCTTAACAGTAATAGATTTAGTTACTTTATTACCTGCGTTATCTGTAGCGGTAATTCTTGCTGTGAAGTCCATCGTCGCACCTGATTTGTATGCAGAAAGTGTTTCCTTGCTTACAAAAACAGTTTTACCAGTTTCACTAGCAGTATTGACATATGAAATGGTATCAAGTGCATCTGGTACTTGAAGATCAAAATCCGGAGGTGAGCTGAATGACAGGGCTCCATTAATTGATAATTTAAGTACCGGTATAACTCCATCTAGTTGAGCAGGACTAGTTGTATCTCCAATTGAAAAGGTAACAGTTCCATAATCAGATGCTGTAACACGGCCTATAGCTCTAACGCCTTCGTTCACAGTATATGTATCCGCTGATGTAAACACTGGTGCTATAGAGTCAATAGTTCCAGTACCTGTACCTGTTCCTGTTCCAGTTGCTGTGTCGTCATCGACACCACCAACATCACTTACCCTAACAGTAATAATCTGAGTTGATGTATTACCTGCTTCATCTGAAGCAGTAACAGTTGCTCTGAATTTCATTACCGCACCTGTCTGATAACCAGAATATGTTTCCACAACAGTACCAAGGTTAGGATTGTTGCCAGTAGTATTAGTTTGTATGAGTTGGTCTGTTACCTGAAGATCATAATCCGGAGCTGAGCTAAATGTCAGCGCTCCTGCAGATGTTATTTGAAGTACCGGACTAACAAATCCTGCTATTTGATCATGTATAGCCGTTGTAGAACCTATTGTAAAGGTAACGGTTTTAGCATCAGTAGCAGTAACAGTACCTATAGCAGTAACGTTTTCAACAACATCAAATCTGTTTGATGATGTAAATACTGGTGCTGTTACATCAATAGTTCCAGTACCTGTACCTGTTCCTGTTCCAGTTGCTGTGTCGTCATCGACACCACCAACATCACTTACCTGAACAGTAATATTTTGAGTTGTTGTATTACCTGAAGCATCTGTAACGGTAACTGTTGCTGTAAAGTTCATCGTAGCACCTGTTTCATAACCAGCAAGTGTTTCCAAACTAGTATCGAGGTTAGGATTGTTGCCAGTAGTATTAACTTGTATGACCTTATCTGGTACCTGAAGATCATAATCTGGAGCTGCACTGAATGACAGCGCTCCTGCAGATGTTATTACAAGTGATGGGCTAACTCCTGCTAGTTGAGCAGGACCAGATGTAGCGCCTATTGTAAAACTAAAGGTCGCTAAATCAGTTGCAGTAACATCACCTATAGCGGTAACATTTTCAGCAACAGTGAATGTTGTTGATGATGTATACACAGGTGCTGTTGTGTCAACCACATTAACAGTTCTAGTGACTGCTGTTGCCTCATTGCCTGAAGCATCGGTAGCTGTGTATGTAAGAGTATATGATCCAACTGTATTAACATCGACCTCACCAGCTGTGGTGATAGTTAGAGTTCCAGATAAATCTGTAACAGTTGCTCCTGCGTCTGTATATACAGCTCCTAATTCATGTGTTATTGGGTTATCACCTGTAAGTGTTATAACTGGAGCAGTTGTATCTATAACATTAACTACCCTTGTTGCAGTTGCAGTGTTGTTATCCAAGTCTGTTGCTGAGTATGTCAGAGTATATGATCCAACTGATGAGGTATTTACTGAGCCTGATGTAGTTACAGATGTACTTCCATGGTTCGCATCAGATGCAGTTGCACCTTGATCGCTGTAAGATGCACCTAGCTCCACAGAAGCTGGATTAGATCCAGATATGGTAATTACAGGTGGAACATTATCACTATATCCATCATCAGAAAGTGCTGAAAATGCAGCAACACCAATAAGAGCAGCGATTGCTTTTTGTATTTGTGTAAGTTCTGCAGTGATTTCTTTAAGCCTACTTCCAATAGCTTTGTTTGCTGATGGGCTTTGAGTAGTATTTTGAGCTTCATTCAAGTTATTTTGTTCATCAATCAAGTTATTCTTAGTTGAGATCAAATCTTTGTAACTCATTTGACTTACTTTAGACTCAATTTCAATACTCTTGACTTCTGATATTCCAAAAGAGTTATTAGCATCTACCGAAAAAGAAGCTATTAACATTAATGATAAAAGAGTTATTGGTAAATGTTTGATATTTTTCATTCTATCTTCCCCATGTGTAACCAATAAATGGTTATTTTTTAATAATAAGAAGCAATTGTAACATTAAAGTTTCATATAAAACCATACATTGTCATTATTTACGTATTATTTTAATGCTTAATTTAAGGGCCTCAGTTTAACTAATAAGCTGTGCAGGTTTGTTCTTCTAACCAATGTTGCAGCTGGATCTTTCGTTAAAGGTTTCCATGTATAGTCTACTAAATTTCCAAATATGGGTATGCTAAAAAATATCCCTTTATCAAAACTACCTTCTCCGAAATCTTCTGTGGAAACGTTGGTAAAAGAAGCAAAAGCTCCCAGCCTAAGACCTCCCTGATACATTCTAGAAAATTCTATTGTAAACCCCTTATCTCCTGCCAAGTATTCACCAGCAGAAATTTTCATGTCAAAAGGTATAGAGCCATAGTTTCTAAGATAAAAATTTCCTTTTGCCATATTATTTTTATAGTCTAAATGACCAAATCTCCATTGATAGTCTCTCTTTATAACGCTAAATGCCTCAATACCAAATGCATAATTGGCTTCTTGTTTGAAATATAAATATTCCATTCCAATACCTGAAAACATATTCTCGAGGATACCGCCGCTTAACATAATATGGTGGTTTTTCTTGGGTGTAAGATGGTAATCTAATTGCGCTCTACCAATTAAGACACCTTTGTCCATATTTTTTAAATAATCCTTTACATCTGATCTAACCTGAGCTGGAGCAGTGTATTGTGACTCGAACCTTAAATCACCAAAATTATTCCATATGCTATATTTTAAATTAATGTTAAAAAAAAGATTCTCTCCCATAGTAAATTCTGTATCATTTTCTACCAGTAAAGCCCCTTTAAAGAATTCCTCTCTGGAGGCTATAAATGGTTGAAATCTTAGACGATTATTGGTAGATGTAGTAAATCGATCAGGCTTTCGTTTCTCATAAATAATCATGGCATCTTTGTTAAAAGAATCATCTAATTCTGACACTCCTCTCAAGTTGGCAACATCAATATTTGTTTTGAATGACTTATCTATACCAGCATTATCTAATGATGTAGAGATAATATCTCTTACAAGATTTAGGTCAGGGTGAATGACTTGAGATAACTCTAAGCCCAATGATCTTGAGGTCTCACTTATTCTACTTACAGCAATACCATTGCTCTCAAGATTCTTTATTAATTTTGTAATTCTACTGTCGTTTTTACTAATATTTGCTTCTTGGAAATCATATTTTTTGACAGTCTGTTTTGGGTTATTTTTATAAACAAATTTTACTGAAAAAAACCCACCCCTTTCATATGAACCTCCGAGACTAAAATTATCATTTATTAGGTAGTCAAGTCCATATGAAAAATCACTTTCTCTTCTTGGGTATGGGCTTTTAATTCGATCTATAAGAGTAGTATCTCTCTCAAATTTTATTACGAGATTGTTTTTGAGTTTATAAGAAAATCCGTAAAAAGGAGATGCCTCTTTTCCAGAAAAATATTGACCGTAATTAAAACACCCACCCCTGCAGCCATCTGTCTCACCAGATCTGGTCTCGAAAGGTTCATAAAGATAGGCCAATGGATTGTTAAATTTGCTTCCAGTATCACTTAGAGCACCAAAGCCAAGACCAAAATGCAAATCAAGATTTTTTATTCCATAGCTAGATACTATATATTCTGACGTATAAAAACCAGTACCTGCAAAGTCATTTAATCCTATAGCAATAGCAGGCCAAGTGCCTTCTTTTTTTAGCTTTATCTTTAAATTGAAGCCTTTATCTTTATAATCTTGATATTCGAACCCTGGGTAAGGCAGGCCTTGAATATTTGAATAGAAAAATGAGGCCTCAAGCCAATCATATGGGTTTGAAGAAAGTGTAACTTTTTGATCAGGTGTTCCATCATATAATGTAATGCCATGGGACCCTTCATCAAATGACCTTGCAGTAGGTATGTTTATTAAGCCAACAATGCCACTATTGTTGTACAGATTATATTTGTAATTGTCACTATGTACTAAATTTATAAAAAATAATGGCGCAAATAATATAAGATTTTTAATAAACCTTATAGTTTTTTTATTCATCATTATCTAATTATCTAATTATCTAATTATCTAATTTTTTAATTATTACTAATAGCTGATAAAGATGCTAAAGAAATTCCGAGATTGCCAAGAATTGAAACATAAGCTTGAGCTGCCAATCGTCTTGGAATTGTATCGTCAATCGTTCTTGGAACAAATATTATTGAGCCTGGATATACTTGAATATCGCTTTGTGGGCTTGATTCAAATATATTTCTACTTCTTTTGTACAACTGCGATTCTCCATTGGGATGAAGTATAAATATAGACTTACTGTCAGCAAATTTTCCATAGCCGCCAGATTTAGCTATAAAGTGATCTATTCCCTTGTTAGATGTGTACATGACAGTTCCTTCGGTAGAAATTTCACCATAAACATAAACTATATTATTTGCTTCAGGAATATGAAGTTCATCACCTTCTTTAACAGTATAAAGATCGATTGAGCTATCATTGATTAAATCTACTATGACTCTGCCATTGGCTTCAGAATCTCTTATCTCTTGAGCTAATCCAACAAGAGACGCAATTTCAAACATTCCAGACACATCCTTTTCTTTAGCATCTATTATGTTGTCTAAAAAGGCATTATAAAGAATGTCTCTGGCTTTTTTATTTATTATTTTTGCATCTTCATTTTGATATATAGCGCCAAATTCATATGCATTATTGGTATATCCTCCAGCCTTTTCAACTAAATCATTTATCGTTTCACCTTCAGCCATAGTATATGAGCCAGGCTTTAAAACAGCTCCAGAAATTTTTGCTTGTCTGAATGGAAGATCTCTAACATAAATTAAGTCTCCATCTATTGCTTTTATTGTTTCAAACTGTGCCTCAGTAAAGACTGGAATGGTTTTTAAAGTTCCGTCGAGAATTCTTTCAAGAGACATATTATTAAAGTCTGCAGTTTGTTTTATTCCATTGGCATATTTGATAACGCTGTCTAGATTCTGATCATCAAAGATTTCATAATTTGCTGGCCTATGAACAGCACCATCAATAGTAACTATATTTTTCCTTGCCTCCACAAAAACAACATCACCAGATCTCAAACGTTTTTTTATATTATATTTTCCTTTGATTAATAAATCATAAACATCTAATGACTCTATAACTTTATTATCTCTTAAAAGGTTTATTTCTCTTACAGATCCAAACTCACTTATACCTCCTGCCACAGATATAGCGTGCAAGATATTAGAGTTTCCGGTTAAGGTATATATTCCTGGATTTTTAGCATTACCAGAAACCATTACGTTAACGTCTCTAATTTCAGAAAGACTGATAAATGCTTCTGTACCGATTAATGCTGCATTTATTTTTGATTTAATAAATTGAGAGGCTTCATTTAGAGACAGTCCAGCAATAATTATTTTACCAACATCTTGTAGGCTGATTGAACCATCATTATTTATAAGAAAATCTTCTGTTTCGTTAATTTGACCGACCAGTTGAATATTCAAAACATCACCGATATCTAGGGCGTATCCTGAGTCAGGATTTGGCTCATTGATTGGCATAAATGTAGTTTGAAATGTATTAAAAAAATCTAAGCCGTATAGCTTCAATTTCTTATCAACATATAAACCATCTTCAGTATTCAACCTCCTCTGTAGCTCTAACAAGTCAAGCTCCAATCTATCTTTTAAGTCAAGAAGCTCTTCGGCTTGACTTAACTTTGATGAATATAGGTAAGGTCTATAGTTTTCTTGGGAGTCAGTCCCTTGCTTAGCATTTTTCTCTGATAAATCCTGTCTAATGTCATCGGGCAGGCTTTGTAAAAAAGCCTCATCTAATTCTTGAGCGCTGACAGTGACTATCATTAACGAAAGTAATATTAATCTTATTTTTTTCATAGTGATCTATTTTATCCAGTATAGAAATATATTATTACGTATCAGTTTAACTCATAATAAAGGTAAGTTTAAGCCAGGTATAGAAATACTTTTTATTTTCTGTGTCTTATTTATTATGCTATTCATAATATTACTTACCTGCGTTTCTGTGATTGTTAAATTGGTTGATTGGAAAACAAATCTAAAACCAATTTTAATTTCTAAATTTTTTTCATTGTAAAAATAATCAAATATAAAAACTTCTTTAAGAAGATCATCTTTATAGTTAAATATGCAATCTTGTAAAGACTTGCATTTAGTGAAATCTTTAATTGAAAATGATAAGTCTCTTCTAGAAAATGGTAAGTCAGATATGATAGAGCATTGATTAAAATTATCAGGGGATTTAGAAGACTCTTTGTAATTTAGAACCTCAGAAGAGAAACTATCAATATCAACCTCACAGCCAATAATCTCATTTTTTAACTTTGTGTTAAGCGTATCTCTAGTTAATAATTGAAAATCAAACTTTTCACTTGGAAGGGCTTCATAAAACAATTTAGTAAAGTATTTTATGCTAATTTTTTTTGAGAAATCTTCATAGTTATGTCCTACTCTTCCGCTTGCAACAATAGAAAGCCTTCGTATCTTGTTGATTTCATTATTTTTAGAAGTATAGATATCTGATATTTCAAATAACTTAATTGAGTCTTTTTGTCTTCTTTCGTTAAAGACTAAGTTATCCAGTAAAGAATTCGTTATATTTGTTCTTAGATATTCTCTATTTGAATCTAGGGGATTATCAACCTTTATAGACTTATCTGAGCTGCTGCTAACAAAGGGAGAATTAATAACCTCATAAAAACCATTATCTAGAAGAAAAAATCTTAATTTATTTTCAATATCTTTATTATTTGACTTCTCGTTTTTTGGTATGTCTATCGCTGCTCTTGGAATATTGTCATATCCTATAACTCTAGCCACTTCTTCGGATAAGTCGTTTTGTGTCTTAACATCACTTCTGAATGACGGGACTTTAATAACACCTTTGTTGATATCAAACCCAAGTTTTGATAAATAGATAAGGTAATCATCTTCACTTATGTTAATGCCAAGAATTTGATTAACTTTATTAACATTAACTGGAATTTTATTTACAGGGCTATCTTTATATGAATAGGAAATGATAGACATATCTTTTATATTTGCATGCTCACTTACAATCTTAATAAACCGTCTTAAAACTCTGTCATGACACTCTGGATCAACACCTCTTTCAAACTTATGAGAGGCTTCTGAGTGAATATCGTATTTTAGAGACTTTCCTATAATTGCTTCAGGTTGAAAAAATGCACATTCAACGATGGCAGTTTTAGTATCGCTTGAACATGCAGTTCTCTTTCCACCTATAACTCCTGCAAGATTAATTACTTCATTATTTAGAGAGAAGACAGCATTTTTTTGCATAAGAGTGATTTTTTTATCAAGCAATGTTTCAAACTCTGTATCTCTTTCTATTTCTTGAAAAACTAACTTACCATTGATTTTTTTTGCGTCGTAGCAGTGAGTCGGTTGACCAGTCTCGTATGAAAGATAGTTTGATATGTCAGTAAAGAAATTATTTTTATTTAAATTTAAATCTGAAAAATAGTTATCTAAAGAACCTTTATATACTTCTGGCGCTTTATCAATCTCTAATTTTAAAAATGAGATTTGTGGGCATATATCATTTGAAAGATTTTCAAAATCTATTAATAATTCATTTAACTTTTTATTATGTATTTCTTGATTAAGATTGACCGTATAAAAAACTGCTAAATCTCTAAGAAGCCCATTAATAGATAGGCAATCTCCTCTATTGGGAGTGAATTCCATATCAAAAATACCATCTTCAATTTCATGCTCATGGCCTAATTGAAATAAGGTATCCGATACATGCTCGATACTTGGATTCTCTTCTATATGTTGAACCAGATGGCTAAATGCTATTTTCATTTAAACTGGCTCAAAAAGTCTAAGTTAGATTTATAGAACTCTCTTATATCTGTAACTCCATGCTTAAGCATGGCTATTCTTTCTACTCCAAGCCCAAATGCCAAGCCGCTATATTTACTTGAATTAATATTACAATTATCTAAAACAATAGGATTGACTAGTCCGCAGCCAAGTATCTCAAGCCACTTACCTTCTTTTGATAAAAT
>MDTF01006849.1_pt1 | contig 13387 bp, 5 predicted proteins | sample 811191 | NCBI WGS metagenome assembly MDTF01 (sample SAMN05326649, study PRJNA326480) | marine metagenome | isolation source: seawater | place: Southern Ocean | collected 2011
AGACACAGGTACAGACTCAGACACATTCCCTTGCTGAGACACAGGTACAGACTCAGACACATTCCCTTGCTGAGACACAGGCATAGGCACATGCACAGGCACAGGCATAGGCATAGGTACAGGCACAGGCACAGGCACAGGCACAGGCATAGGCATAGGCACAGGCACAGACACTTTCCCTTGCACATGCCCAGGCATAGGAATAGGCACAGGCACAGGCACAGACACTTTCCCTTGCACATGCCCTTGTACATGCACATTCTGATGATTTTGTTGAGGTGGTTTATATGGATTACTCGTTACTGTTTTCGATGAATTACCACTATCTGATTTTGTATCCCAATGGTCGTAATTCGCCACCTTGCCCGCGAGGTTTTCTTTATTATTGTACAAATCGATATTGAAAGGTTTATCAATATGTCTGACCAGTAGTACTTTTGGCTCGTAAACGCCTGGTGAGCGGTGCCCTTGTAGTAGTGGTTCAGCGTGTAACTGTGGCTGTGTCTCAGCAAGGGAATGTGAAAGGGACTGTGCCTGTGTCTTTGCATGTACCTGTGCCTGTGTCTTTGCATGTACCTGTGTCTGTGCATGTACCTGTGTCTGTGCATGTGTCTGTGTCTGTGCCTGTGACAGTGGTTGTGTCTGTGCCTGTGCCTGTGCCCCCACCACCGCCTCCACCACCGCCCCCACAGCCGCCTGTGCCTGTGCTTGTGCCTGTGCCTGTGGCTGTGGCTGTGACTGTGTCTGTTTCTTTTTATGTGCCTGTGCCTGTGCCTTTGCCTGTTCATATACCTTTGTCTGTTCACGTATAGCGAGAGCGATATTTTTTTCACGAGCATTTATATTTCTCATACCTCTTCCATTACCAACACCACCAGTGTATTTTGTTGATGATAGTATTACTTTATTTTCTAAACCACATGTTTTTGCTAATTTATTAGAAAACCATTCATTTCTTAAATTATCAATTGCATTTTTTAAATTTTTATGATTTTCAATATGAAAGTCAAAAGCATCAGCATATTCACCATTATTTGTCCATAGAAGTAAAAAATTATTCACACGAGCCCTATCTTTTTGCGAAAAGATTGCTTGTTTCTTTGGATTTTTATTAACAGAAATAGCAATATAATTAAGTATTTTAACCCAATAAAGTTTATTATCGATGGCATCTATTGGAGTTTTCTCAAGAACATCTTTTACAAATATTTTTTCAGGAATTGCTGTTATGTTATTTAAAAGACGTTTTGTTGGAAATACATTTGAGATCCATTCATCTTGTTCTTTTTCTGATTTTTTTTCCCATTTTTTATTTTTATTTTTTATCATATCAGAATAAATATTTATAAATGATGCATTTTGTAATTTAATTAAATTTCGTGCTTTTTTATTTATCATATTATATCTATCTTAATAATTAATATTATATTAATATTTTTATATTATAAACAAATAATAGTATAATGCCAAGAAAAAAAAAAGAAACAGGAAAAAAAACAATAACAAAAAAGAGAATATTACATAAAATTAAAAGACGAATAGGAGGTGCTATTGAAGTGAAAACATTAAAACATTACCATAATATACATGATATTAGTAATGATAGTATTGATTTGCATTATTTTAATAATGATGATATAGATAATATAGATAAAACAACTCAAATCAATACTTATTTTGATGATCAAGAAATATTTAATAATAACAATAAATATGTAATATGTTGCATAGATAAAAGAGGAAATAATAGTAAAAATACTGCATATATATTAGATAATGATGAACGGATAAAATATTTCAAAAAATTAATTAATTTAAAATTTGAATTTATGTGTATAAATATTAAAGATCTTCACGGTGAACAAATGCTAAATCAGGACAGCAGTCAAATTATACCAATATTGGTTAATCAAAATATGCAACAACAGCCCCCCTTAACGTATCTTCCTAATCATTCCCAACCGCCCTATTCTTTTCAGCCCACATATTTAAATCAGTCCACTAATTTAAATCAGTCCACTAATTTAAGTCCTCCTTATCAGAACACGTATCCGCAGACGTATAAGCTGTATGGAGGATATTCTTTATTAAAGTATATATTTATAAGATTAGATATTAATAATAAAAATAGTAAACCAAATTCTATAAATATAAATGCTGAAATCGACAAAAAACTATTATCAGTAAATATTAATAGATTTTTTGATGATTTAAATTTTAAAATTAAAACTAAAAATGTAGATGATTCACGACCCCCCATAATAGAATCTGAAAATATTTTAGGTGGAAAATCTAAGGGTGGCACTTTGTGCCAGTTAGCACATACACAACAAAAAAAAAAACAAGAAAAAATTATGTTGTATGTAGGGAAAGCAAAAACCAGTATAGCAAAATCATATAAAAAAGAAGAAGTTAAGCCTAAATCTAAGCAAGGACCAAAACCAAAATCTACTCCAACTATTGAAACCAGTAAAGAAAAATCATCTAAAAAAGAAGAAGTTAAGCCTAAATCTAAGCCAGTACCAAAACCAAAATCTACTCAAGCTAAAGTATCTAATGCAACCAGTATAGAAAAATCATGTAAAAAAGAAGATGTTAAGTCTAAATATAAGCCAGGACCAAAACCAAAATCAACCCAGCTAAAGCCAATCAGCCCCACTTCATGTAAGAAAATTAAAAAATAAGTTAAAATACTTCTACATATACTGATCTTTCAGCATGTTTATTTCTGATAAATCTTGATTCAGAACCCTTTAATTTTTTTTCGAGCTCTTCGTTATACTGTTCATATGTAATTATATCATATAAGTTTTGACTATCTATATTTGATTCGGTAAATATATTTTGTATTGGTACATTTTTAATAGGTTTTTCACTATTTGTTACTTTATCTTTTAAATAAGAACTTATATCTAAATTATTTAAATACTCTAATAACTTATTAATTTTTCTAATTTCACTACTATTATGCAATTGATTATTGCTTTCACCAACAGTTTTAAAAAATGTAATAACATTAGAAAATGTATTTGGTAATTTAAAGTAATATTCAAGAAATGTGTTAAATAATATATTATATTCTGTTTCTACATTAAAAATACCTTTTGTATAATCTTTATCATGTATATATATATATAATTGGTAATATCTATATAATATTTTAACTCACTATCGGGAACTTTAACATAACTATTATCATTTAATTCTGTATTGCCAAAATTAAAAACATCATTTCTATTTGTGGGATTAGATTTTCTATATACACAGCTTACATTAAATGGTATACTACATACTGTATTACTCAAATAGTTTATATATATATTAATTATATAGTAATTTGTTCTATCAACATATATAATTTTTTTGGTTCTCATATTATTTTTATAAGCTGTTACAAACTTCTGTTTATTTGAATATTTGGAAATATGGTTGATGTCTGATTTATACAAAGTTATTTTACTATAAGTATATACTTCATTATTGTTATTTGTATTTAAATTAAAATAATAATAACCTTGTTTTAAATATATATATGATGTATAGAAGCTAGATTTGGGTTTTAAAAATGTCTTAACAACATCTAGTTTAGAACCAACTACATCAACTTTAGTTAATGCATTTGTATCCATATAATTAATTTTTTGATTTGGATAATAATTATATTTAGCTAATGTATTTTCTGTTGTATTTACAATTCTCATAATAACAATACCTGACCCACCTGGTCCACCTCTATTGTAATAGTTATAATTAGCCCCCCCGCCCCCACCACTACCAGTATTATCACCTCCGCGACCACCTGGTGTATTTGCTTGTTTATTTGTTAATCCACCACCTCCTGGCTCACCATCATTATACCCTATACCACCTTTTGTAATACCAACGGCGCCCCCCCCCCTCCTCCTATCCCTCCATTCCCTCCCTTATTTGTATATCCTGCTCCACCACCACCTCCAGCAAAATATATAGATTCACCTGTTATATCACTTATTTTACCGTCACCACCATCTTCATTTTTAGATAGAATTCCTGCACCACCACCACCACCAGCAGAATATTTAGCAAAACAATCTTTACCATTATTTCCAATATTTTTCATACTACTATATATTGCTTTTCCAGCTTTGCCTTTTTTCCCATCATTTCCTATATAATTACCACCACTACCTCCTCCAGATCCTCCATCTCCACCATTTATACCCATTGAAGATTTATAAGCATTTTCTTGATTAGAACTACCACCATAACCACCACCATAAGCAACATATTCATTTTTAATATTTTTTATTTTATCCATAATTTTTACAATAGTATTTTCGCCATTTCTTGCACCTAATTTAAATTTATTATTAATTCCTTGTTGATTTGTTCCACCTTCTGGTGCACCATTACCCCCTTTTCCAACATCAATACTAATAATATCGTCTTTACTTATTTTTATATTTACTTCTTCAATAAATCCACCAGCACCACCACCACCACCCATATCCATTCCTCCACCTCCGCCACCCCCGATAATCAACAATCTTATTTCCATATCATTTTGAGCAATAACATCATATATCAAGTTGGAGTTTTTAAATTCATAATATATATCTCTACTGCTATCATTGGTATTTTTATGAGAAAAAGCTAATTCCCTACCATCAACATATTTTTCACCATTTATTTCTATATTCGGCATATTATTTGAATTACTTGTTTTATAGGAAGGTTTATTGTGAAATATCCATGTTTTATTATCCCAATTAGCATTATATATGCGACCGCTATTTTTATCAATCGATTCCCAATAAATAACTAAATTATCTCCACCATGAAATTCTCCAAAATATATATCTATTTTACATAGATCCCCCTTTTTTAAGGATTTATTTGCATTTTTATCAACCATGGAATGTCTTTGACCATTAGAAACTAATAACTCATCATTAATAAAAATATATGAAGCATCATCTGATATTATTCCAAATCGATAATTACCTTGTTCATGTGCATAAAAATATCCTTGAAACAACATTGAATATGTAGAATCGCGATTGATTATCTGTTTTCCTTTAGTTAATGTGCTGAGATTTCTAAAATCTGTTAAATCTTCACTTAAGCTATCTTGATGTAGTTCTTTAATATCTTCCTTATTACGTATATGATCTATTCTTGCAAATATACTTTTATAATTTGAACCCGCATATAGTGTAGTACTATTTATTATGCCAAAATATTTATCAACTTTAAAATATTTAAACCCTTTTTGAAAATTATTTTTAATATATGTTCTAATATTATTGACATTTGATTTTATTACAGCATTTATATCATTGCCATTAGTTGTTAAATAATGTTTTTTATAATTAAATGTTTTAAATTGATTTAAAAAATCATCTTTATTCCATAATTTATATTCTTTTGCATTATATTTTTGATAAAAGTTCGTTATTTTAAATTCATCTTTAATATTTTCATCATTTATACTTTTTTTAATTTCTGCAAGTTCGATATCTAATATTTTAGTTCTTTCATTTTCTTCCCCAATTAATTCTGTTTTTTTATCATTTAAACCCTTAATAATTTGAGAAAATTTGTCTTCTTTACCATTTGAATTTTTATATTGTGAAAAGTTAATTCCTTTAATATTTGTATTAATATAACTGTTACTTATTTTTTTGGATTGATTTGTTATATTTAAAAATTTTCCTAAATTTATTTTAGTTTCTACAATTGAATAATTTATAATCTGACTTTGGTAGCATAAATAATTATATACGAGCTTGTATATTTTAACATTGATATTTGGAAATTTTGATATTTTAAATATATTGAATGTATTTATATCACTATATTCTAAACCATTTCCATAACTTTCTGCAAATTTATCTATTGTAAATGTATCATCAATTATAAAATTTGTTTGCTTATCATTAAAATAACCTTTTTTGATGTCTATTATATTATTATTAACGTCAAGTATAAATTTATAAAAACGATTAGGTTGTTTTAATAATTCTTTTAGAGCATATTCTACATTGCAAATATTATCATTTATACCACTAAAAGAATCAAAATTAAAATCTCTATACTCATATAATTTACTATCTATAATCATTTTGTTATCAATATTCGTATTATCTCCGTTTTTAAGCTCATTAAAACATCTCGTTTCTTCTCTGACATTAGTGAAGTCTACTTCATTTAATTTATTATTAATATATTTTTTATTTGCATAGTCTATATATTTACCATCTTTATTTGTTATAGTGTCTATTTCTTTCCATCCTTCATATGTGTATTTACAATTATCACTTTCATCTAAATCATATTTTTTATCACACACCTCTTTTTCTTCAGTAAAATATATTTGACATTTGCGAAATTTTACATTTTCTTGTAAAGATTTATCTTGACTTTCACTAAATTTTTCAACTATATTTGTATGTTTAATATATGTTATTATGATATAATATATTATAATTATTGTAATTATAATTGCTAATGATAATATTATGTTTTCATATGAAATTTGATTTACCATATATAATCTATTAATATTGTTTATTTTTTTTGATATATTAATCTAAGTGTATAAATATTGAATTTAGATTGTAAATTATTAGATGTTTTAAATGTAATATAAATATAATAATTTATATAGAGAATATTATGCCTTTGACATTATCAAGTAGTAACATAATTATAACATATGGTTCGGAAAATATTACATACGATACCGTAAAATCAAATGCTACTTTTAAAGAATATATTGCAGAACCAATTATAAAACTATTTGAAGGTGTTGATACTCAAAATGCCGAAGAACAGTTTCCATATTCAGAACCTTCATCTTTACCAACATCTTCTGACAATGGATCGCAGACTTTTGATTTTGATCTTAGTGCAGTTATTGATAGTAATGGATATTCAACATGGATGAATGAACCATCAACAGGATCATTTGGAGCAGCAGATACTACTGTTGGTTTCTCACAATGTGTAGATGGATACATGTATGAATTCCGTACTAATCATTCTGGAGCGGTTAATGGTAAATGGTATGAAGTCCTTGATAATAATAAAGGAAATAACTGGTACATCCAATATTTTAATTGGTTGTCTGGAAGTGGTATTTATAATCAATTTGGGTATAATAATAATGATTCTACATATATTTCTGATGACACAATATATAGAGGTATTTGGTTAGAAATCGGTGGAAGAGAAAATATGGTTTTAAAGAAATATTCATGGAGTCTTAATGATGGTAACTCTAATCGTAGTGAACGTAGACCTGTAAATTGGCTTGTTTGTGGTAGTAATGATAGAAAAGTATGGACACCCATACATAATGTTCCTGATCAAATAGTAGTACCTGATACTGTATCTTCAATTCCACCAGATAAAACAGATACATATTTTAAAATGTTTGATGAGCCAGCTCCTTATAAATATTTTAGATGGATTATAAGAAAATTAAATACAGACACATGGTTTGCCATTAGTACTTTTAAATTATATGGTTATGAATATGTTGAACAACCTATTATAAAAATAGATAGTAGTGATAGTGATTATAGATATATTGTATTTCGCAATCGAGGCAATAATCAAACAACATATAATATTACATTTCCAGAAAAAACAACTTGTGATTTACTTGTAGTTGGAGGTGGTGGTGGAGGTGGTGGGGGTAGAGGTGGTTCAAATGGGAGAAATCAATATGGAGGTGGTGGTGGAGGAGGCGCTGGAGGATTAATATATATAACACAACAAGATTTTACTGGTGAATATAAAATATTAGTAGGAAAAGGTGGTAAAGGTATGGCATCTGATCAAATTGACGCTACTGATGAAAATAACGGATATGATAGTGGTTTATATAATTCTTTAAATGCTATAGTATTTTTATCTAAGGGTGGAGGTGTTGGTGGTGCTGTTCAAACAGATGCTATCATTGGAGGATCAGGTGGTGGTGGGGGAGGGGGGTCACAAAATGATGGTAAAGCGCCTGGTGTTGGCGCAATATCTGAAACATCTGGTGACTATATAAGTTCTGTTGGTAATAGTGGTGGTACTGGTGTATTGTCTTATAAAGGTGGTGGTGGTGGTGGTTCTGCGGGCGCTGGACAAGATGCAACTGGTTCATCCGCAAATTTAGGTATTGGAGGCACAGGAGGATTGCCAACAATTATTAGTATAACAGGAAAAGATAAAGTATATGCAGGTGGTGGCGGTGGAGGTACATGGCAAGTGGCCGCTGGTGAAGGAGGTAATGAGACAATTAACGGCAAAGTTATAAAAGTTGGCGGAAATGGCGGTACAGGTAATAGATATATTCCATGTAGTGGTATAGATCATACAGGAAGTGGGGGTGGTGGTTCACAACATAACGCTTATGGATATTCCCCCAAAAATATAGGCAGGGCAGGTAACGGAGGATCTGGTGTGTTTATAATTAGATACAAGGCTGTAAAAGATGATCAAACATTCGGTTCACAATGGACTTATGACGATAGTGGTAATGTATTTAATGTTGGTAACGTAGGTATTGGTACAGAAGCACAAGACAAATATGCTTTAAATGTTAAAGGTAATTTCAATTATAATGGTAATATTTATAAAAATAATATGTTACTTAGCCAAGGTAAACAATATAAAATTGAATCTGATATTGAAATCGATAAGCCAATTGGTTTCTTTAAATATACACAGGATAGAATATATCCTCCTACTCGTAATTTAACAAGTGCAAATCATTTAGTATCTGGTAAAAGTTATGGTAATGGTGTTTATGTAACAAACCAATCTTCAATTTATTCAAATGTATATAATACATATGCTTATCAATTATTCAACGATACAGATGGGACTTTATATCAAAGTATTATAAACGGATATGATAATTCAAATGGTTTATATACAGGTAGTGATTATTTAGTATCTGGTTTTACTGGGGATTGGGTGTCTATACAATTGCCAAATCCAATATTTTTAACTAAATATAAATTTTTTACAAGGAATTCAACATTATATCAAATGAGGTCTCCAGGAAATTATAAAATATATGGTTCTAATGATGGAACAAATTGGAATGAAATACTTTCTAGGAATAAAACAGTTTCTGATTATAATTCTTCACACCCAACTTTAACAAATATGAAAATATTAACAGATATTTTACCTTCAACAGAAACTACAATAGCATATTCACATTTTGGTTTAGTTATTAATAAATTATCAGGCAATAGTTTTTTTATTGATTTTGATAATTGGGAAATATATGGTAAAGAAATAGATTATACAAATAATCAAGTTGAAAATAAATATATATATAATTCACAATTATCAAGAAGATATACTGTATTGGATTCCGATGCTACTAATTTAGTAGCACATTATAAGTTTGATAATAATTTATTAGATAGTAGTGGAAATAATCATACTATTACACTTAATACAGGAACTAAAACACATAGTGAAAATGGTAAAATAAATCAAGATTTAGATTTAGATAATACAAAGTATCTAATAGATTATCCCGCGATACATAATTTTATAAATGGAGATGATTTTACTATTTCTTTCTTTCATAAATTAGATACAGTTATATCTGGTAATACAGTGTTATTGTCTAAATATGATGGTGATAGAAACCCAAGATGTGGTATAAATATTTATATTAAGGGAACTACAAAACTATTTATTATAGAAAGATTAAGAAATGGAACAGGTTATATGAGTGCAGAATGGGTAAGAGCGACCTCTACTACGGTTTTTGATACTTTAAATGTATGGAAACACATTACTATTAAATGCTCCTCTTCACAATTAGAAATATTAGTTGATGGAGTTAGTGAAGATATTACTGCGAATAGCACATATTGGAATAAAAGTTCAGGTGGTTCTGGTTTAGGGGTGGGAGCGCATTTTGGCGCCGATTCAAATGACGTTTCTTCTTTTATGGCTGCTACTACTGCGAGTATAGGTTTTATTGATGATATGAGATTTTATAATAAGACATTAAGTAGTTATGAAATAGATGCATTAGCAAATAATAAAATAAAGGTACTTGCATCGGATCCAACAGTTTATAAATTGCAGTATGTTTCTATGGATGCAACATATCCTGTTTTAGAATGTGATAAATATAATTTACTAGCTTGGTATAAATTAAATGGGGAAAGTAAAGATTCTTCCGAAAATGGCCTACATTTGATTAATAAAGAAGCTGGTTTATTATATGATCAAAATACATATCATCCTTTATATAAAACTGTATTATTATCAACTTCGGATACTAATAAACATTGGGCATTGACCCCAGATATCAATCAAAATGTTCCGCTTACTTTTGCTTTTTGGTTTAGACCTCTTGGAACAGGATTATATACTATTATGGGATATGGCAATTATCCAAATCCATCTATACAATTTGATTATGGTAATGATATTATGTACATATATACAGCATTGAGTAACATTTGGACTTTAACTCAAACACATACTCCAATATTAGTAAATGTCTGGTATCACGTTGTTTATACTTTGAGCAATAGTAATCCTGTATTAGCAACTCTTTATATTGACTCCAAATTTAGTATTGAGCGTTTTGGAAACAATGATCAAACATTATTTACAAGTACTAATTTAACAATTGCAAATAGTGGAGATAATAGTAGAGGATATCGTGGTAATATAGCAGATGTACGTATTTATAATAAAGTATTAACAACAGATGAAATATCAACGATTTATAATGGAAAAATTATAAATCCAAATAACTATAAAACACTCACTTTCAAATACAACTATATAAATGATATGCAATCTCGAGCCGATAGAGTTACAGGTGTAAGTGGATGGACTATGGTTAAATATAAACCTGTTTCAAGCTACTGGTTTAAGGGTAATGATAATTTACAAGGTAATTTTGTTATGAATGGTGCATCTCGGTCAGAAGATGAAGAGTGGTCTGTATCATGGGATGATAATAATTACGATCAAGTTCTTTTTGTAAAAGGAGATTTTGTATCTTGGTTACATATAAATGCATCAAGTCTTGATTTATTATCATGGAGTTCATCAACTGCTTTGGGTGGCAATAAACTAACAAATGGTAAATTTAGATATTTTCGCGATGATGGTACTTCATTCTGGACATCGCCATATATATTTGATAATGATGTAGATTATGTTAACGCGTTTGGTGATATGATTTATCAAGAATTTTCCGATTATGGTTATGGTGGGGTCCCTGGTGTAAGTTGGAGCAGTACAGTAGATTACTTGAAATATGGACCAGAACAATATAAGTATTATGTATTTGTTAGAAAATCAACTGATATTTCATCAAATACTCCGAATTATACTGAATATGCTTTCAATATTCCGGTTACTACTGTTTGTAATATTTTACTTGTAGGTGGGGGTGGTGGTGGGGGTAAGTATGGTGCTGGTGGAGGAGGAGGCGATGTTCAATATTTTACAGATGTAACCCTTGTAGCAAGTGATTATACTATTCGTGTTGGAAATGGTGGTAAAGGAAGTACAGTTTATTCAGCTTTAAATCAAAATGTTACAAATGGTACCAATACTGAATTATTTATAAATAGTAATACAACACCATTATATATTGCAGGAGGAGGAGGTGGTGGTACTTCTTGGGATGGTGGGGATACAGGAGGTATTGATCCCTTACCAAATTTTTCTGCAGTTAATAATAACTCAAGTGGTGGCGGTGGTGGTGGTTCTACTACACACGTTTATTCAGAAGGTGGCAATAGTATATTATCTTCATATTCAGGTAATGGTGGTGCTGGTGGTGACCAAGGAGATAATATAGGATCTGGTGATATATGCGTTTCTTCTGGTGGAGGTGGTGGTGGTGGTCCCGTTGGAGAAAATGGTCAAAGTGGATATATGGATGGTATTTCAAATTATAATTCTAAATCTGGTAATGGTGGTAATGGAACAACATCATCAATAACGGGTGTATCTGTTTATTATGGAGGGGGGGGAGGTGGTGGTGGTAAAGGTGGTGCTGGAACCTTAAATGGTATCAGGAGAGAAATTATAGCAAATGGTTTAGGTGGTAGAGGAGGTGGTGGCGATGGTAACGAAACGTCATATATAAATTATGCATTGGCCAATACAGGTGGTGGTGGAGGTGGTGGATCAAACAATGGTGGAGGTGGTGGTGCTTCTGGTATAGTTATTATTCGATACAAAGCTACATTTGAAGATCAAAGATATATTATTAAAGAATGGACTTATAATAATATATCTAATTCGGTATATCATACAGGAAATATAGGTATTGGTACTTCAGTACCACAATATGCCGTAGATATTGTCGGAACAATTACAGCTTTATCTAAAAATTTCAAAATAGATCATCCAATGGGTAAGAAAAAAATACTATATCATGCAAGTGTTGAAGGTCCCAGATATGATAATATGTATCGAGGTAAAAAAATTATTAAAAAAGGTATTGTAAAAGTAAAAATAGATACAGATTGTAATGATGTTGGTGGTATGAAATATGGAACATTTGCTAAATTAAATGATAATCCACAACTTTTTTTGCAAAATAATCATACTTACGATTCTATTAAAGGAATTATTGAAAATGGTGTCATAACGATTACATGTGAAAATACAATAGATGAATTTGAGATAGATTGGCTGGTTGTCGCAGAAAGAAAAGACGAAGCAATTGTTAAATCATCCTTAACTAATAAAAAGGGCAATTTAATATGTGAGCAAAATATAAATAATAGTAAATTAGGTACTACTGTTCATATTAAAAATAAAGCTTCAACAGCATTATTTTGGGAATATGTTGGTGATGAAATTCCGAAAAGAGGCGTTCCATTTAAAAACGCTAATTTATCACTAGCTTTACAAGAAAAACAAGAATTTACAGAAGATGAATGGATTCAATTTAATATTCGCAGTTTAAGAATTGATAATTATATATTATCTGGAACTAAATATTATAAACAAATTTCTATTAATAATGATATTGAATTAATTTAGCTTTTTTAGATAATATATATATATATATTAGAACATATATATGAAAAATAAATTAAAACTATTTAATGATAATAAAAAAGGCGAAAAACAATCGCCTAAGAAAAGCGAAAAACAATCACCTAAGAAAAGCGAAAAACAATCACCTAAGAAAAGTCATAAGAGAGGAGGAGGTGATGGAATTGGTTTATGTACAGATTTACCAGGTTTATACGCAACCGCTTTAGGAACAAATAAGAGCGATTTTATTACATCTACATTGGCTACTTATGGGAATAATGATGATGAGTTTACTACTTATAAAGGATGCAAAGTAATACATTTACGTACAGGATTTATTTTAGGGGGACTTGAAATAGAT
>MDTF01006395.1_pt1 | contig 13384 bp, 17 predicted proteins | sample 811191 | NCBI WGS metagenome assembly MDTF01 (sample SAMN05326649, study PRJNA326480) | marine metagenome | isolation source: seawater | place: Southern Ocean | collected 2011
CGCCTCACCCGCCTCACCCACGTACTCGCCTACGTCACCAGCGTACTCACCAGCGTCTGGAGGAACGGCTGGCCATACGTCACCCGCGTACTCACCGACGTCACCCGCGTACTCACCGACGTCACCCGCGTACTCACCGACGAGTCCCTCTGGAACTCCAGAAGGTTATTGTTCATCTGTGGATGAACAATCGCAAAAACGTCATAAAAAAATCCCGAAGCGCCCGGAAAATGACGAGAGTCCAACGAAACGCCAAAAACGAATATAAATGCGGGGGTCAACGATATAAATGGCGACAATGGCGACAATGTGCGACAAGGGCAGTTTAAATTGGTGTGGGCGAATTACATTGTTATTGACTATTTGCGGAATATTATGCATCATGATGTTCCAGATTTGGTCGTATTATTATTCTTTGGTCTCACAAATGGATGAAATGGTGTTGGAATCGCCTCAAGTACATGGTATAGTGAATATGTGCGAGGGTAAAATTCTACGTTCTTGGAATGTGGATTCATGTATGGGTGGGAATGGACAGATGACTTGTTTGTTCAACCACATGCCTGACACTGTTTTTGTGGACGTGGTGGGCGTTGCGGAAGTGTTGTTAAATGGCACAGCGTTGGTCGTGGAACCGATGACGGCGTGTGTTCGTGTAATGTTGTGGATTTTACCTTGGTAAAGCAGTATGACTTATTTATAGAGTATAATTAAATTATAATGGAACATGCTGCTCAAGAGATGGTTGTTTTATTAATTTTATTGTTGTTTGTAATTGTATGGGGTACTGTTGAAAAGCTGGCCTGGGTTCCCAGTTCTGTCGTTGCGATTATCTTGGGTATGGTTGTAGCTCTCTGGTCTGGTTCAAACGCCACACCCTTTATGTTTGCGCCCGACTTGTTTTTGTATTTGATGTTGCCCGTCATTTTGTTAAATTCGTCTTTTAAATTCCGTCCAGAGTCTATTCGTCGCACGTGGTTATCTTCGATGATGTTTGCTTGGGTGGGTACATTATTGACCATTGTGTTAATAGCTTGGGGTATATTGACATGGACATCTATGTTTCAAATGAAAATGACATTTGTCGACTCGTTGTTGATAGCCTCTTTGCTTGCCCCTACGGATACTGTGGCCACATTAATGTTATCCAAATCATTGGACGACAAATTTATTGCTGAAGTGATGGAAAACGAAGCTGTCCTGAACGATGCTATTTCTGTAGTGCTTGTTCGGTTGTTTGCCAACATGTCTGAACAACATCAACAATTAAATCGGTGGGTTCCTTTGCGCGCGGTGGGTACATCTCTGTTGTTTATGTGTTTATCGGCACTCACTGGATATTTGAGCGCTAAATTGGTTCAACGCGCTCGGGTTGAAAAAGCTTCTATTCACTTTATAATGGCGTTAATCGTCTATGGTTGTTGTGAGTTCATTGGTATATCGGGCATTGTTGGTCTATTTACGTATGGTTCTTTAGTGAATCCGCCCAAGATTGTGACTGAAACCATTGAAAATGTATCGGTCATTGTTGAAGCGTATGTGTATCTTACATTGGGCCTGGCAGTGCATACATATTCCACTGATTTTTTGGTGCCTAGTTTCTTGATTTTGATGTCTTGTATCGTGAGCCGCGTGATAGTTGTTTTTGCACTGGGTGGTTGTTTACGTTGCTGTGGTCGTGAACAATGGACAATGCCATCGTTGTTGTTTTTTTCAATGTGTGGCATTCGTGGTGCCATCTCATTTGCGATGTGCATGGGATTAATGTCAGAACGGCGTGATTTTATTCAGTCCACTGCATTTGTGGTGATTGTCTCGACGACAATATCTATGGGGATTCTTCAAAAATGTATGCATAAGTTGTTGCTCGAACCGTATCGTGCCAAACTTCCGATTTCAACTATTTAAAGAAGCTAATAAAATTTACTATGTTTAACTCGTTTGAAACTCTATTTATGAACATTTGGGAATCTCTGGACGACGTTTTCATATGTGTGACCACCGCAATCGTGTTGCGTGTCGTATCTAAGTGGCTATACTGGTGTTTGTCGTCTTACTTTGTTTTGTCGACTTATTTATCAGACAGTGTCAATTTTGTATTCCTAGGAACAATATCTGTGTTTTTGTTGAATCATTTGTTTGGGCCGACCGTCGCTGTTTCGTTATTCAGTGGGCTCTCTATCGGCATGGGTTACGCTTTTCAACCCTATATAATATCTTTATTCACAGGGATGTACAACGAATCTTCAGGCTTGATCAAGAAGAACGACAAGATTTTGTTTAACGGAAAGTCAGTCACGGTGATATCTGTAACACTGTTACACGTGGTCGTTGAAGGAGCGGTGGGCAAGGCGTATATTCCACATGCTTTTTTTCACTCAACACCTTTGGTCAAACTCTGAACTCTTTAGAGTTCGCCGCGGAAGAGGGTGCCATTTATAATATTTTGAACAGAGTCTTTGAGTGAAAGTTCCCACTGTGGAAGCCGATGAATTTGCGTCGCAATCCAGATGACCAGCCATAAATATGTGGTCGCAATAATTTTACAAACGACTAAACATATTTGTTTTATATTTTTAAAGGCGACGTGTGTGAGCATGAAGAGTAGAATCCATGTCAATATAAGAGCAATCTGTTCGTACATTTTTATCGTATTCTATAACCTCTTTATACATCTCCACGCTGAATAAAGTCAGTTTTGTTTTTGTTTTGGAGTTCATCGGAATATACGTCCCGCGCGTCCCGCGCGTATATTCCGATGAGGCTATCGACGAGAACAACAACGAATGCCACGACTTGTGTGGCCATGATATACTCACTCCAAGCTGAACTGGTCAGAACTTCCGATTTGTACAAAATCGACCCTGTAATAAATCCTGTGGAGACGACAAAGCAACTGGCTACACGCCAAAGTTGACGACAACGCCGGTTATTTCTAGATTGTATTTTGTAAATATAGACCAAATAACAGATATTTACGACTGAGAGAAGGACACATATCACAATGTGAACGGTAATGGCTGTTGCTGACGTGCTATTGAATGCCGACGAGACGGTGATAATTGAGGTGAGACTCCATATGTACCAATGTAAACCTGGTTCGGTAATTTGGTCTGTGTGTGAGACTCGAAACCAAAAGATGGACGCTGCCATAGTAAATGACGTAATCCATATATTCAGTGTTAACCCTTTGAAGTAACCCTCTGTAAAGAAAATTAAACCTAATAAAATAAAAAACGACCATGTTGCAAACCATAGTAATATTTTTATATGTTTTGTTGCTTTTTCATATACAAGTAACGCAGACCCTAGTACAATGAGTATGGCAGACGTTGCAAGCACGGACGTTCTTGCGATGCGAGAGGTTTTTAGATGTGTCATCAGTGTGTAGGAAAAAATAAGAGCCCATATAATAGAAAACCATACAATAGAATGACAACGGAACATTTATAAAAAGAAGGCTTTTTAAATAGATAATATTTACAAATACATGCCAAGTGGTGCGGGCACTGGAGTGAAGACTTGTGCGTGTTTCAAAAAAGTTTTGTATCCCTCTTCAATATCGCACAATTCGAGAATTTTGTTGGTTTTCCGTGGAAATTGACGAACAATTGAAGCTTGTTTGCTGTGAAAAATAAGTTGGTGTGTGGAGCCTCCGCCGTGGGGGAGTTTGACACTTTTGAAAAATTCTTTGGCAGCGACGCGTTCTTTTCTGTCGAGTTTCCATTTTGATTCTTTGAGTTGTTTTGTGAAGAGGTTTTCGATCAAATTGGAGGGGGGGGCCTTAAATCTATATACATAGCCAAATCTGCGCTCAAGTCCAGCGTTATGCGTGAACAATTGTTTCATGTCGTTTTCGTAGCCCGCCATGATAAAAAGAACTTGTTTTTCGGGATTGGACATGGCTTCAACGATTTCGGTCAAGACTTCGTGACCATACATATCGTCGCCGTCTTTGGACGAAATCAGCGAGTACGCTTCGTCGATAAAAATGACGCCGCCTTTGGCCGATTCAATCAGCTTTTTGGCTTTGGCCACCGAGTGACCTTGATATTTTCCCACCCAGTCGGAACGTTTGGTGATTTTGTAGCGTCGCTTGTCAATAATGCCGAGCGCATCCCACACATCGACCAGAAGGGACGCAAACGTTGTTTTACCGGAACCTGGTTTACCCAATAGTAAAGCATGGACAAAATGTCCATGGAGATATTTCATTCGTTCGCGGCATTTCGCGACAAAAGGTGGGTCGTCTTCTTCATATTCGTCGTCCGAAGAATCTCCCTGTTGTTGCAAGGAATGTGTCAACAGGGCAATCAACGCCATTTTGGCGTGCCCGTCTTCTTCCGGGTTGTAATCTTCGTCTTCGTCGTCGTCTGAAGTAGACATAGTTCGCCGCCGCTTGTTTCGTTGACTGTTACGTTTTGAACGTCTTAATTCTGTTATTTTACATTGGGATATAAAAAAGAGAACCATTTTGGCGACGGTCTCTTTAATATCGTCGTGACCAATAAACTCCGACATCGCCTTCAGGCTGGGTGCTAATTTTGGATAATTTTGTTGATAGTCTTTGATATAGGATTTTAAACGGTTAAAGTGGAGAGTCATTGTAGACATGTTTTGTCATCTATATAATTCATAAATAATAATAAATATATGTCATACTTAATTTATTTTTTGAATAATAAATAAATCCAATTTTTGTAAATATTGGATTTCGCGTGGATTAGAAAATGTTTTGTCGCCATATGTATTTTTAAAAAGCGGCATCTAATTGAAAACTCGATTCTACGCTATCGTTTCCTACACCGGACATGGTGTATTCTGCCACCCTGGCTTCAAAGAAGTTTGTTTTAGAGTCTATGGATATCATTTCCATGAAGGCGAGGGGTTGAGACGCTTTCCAAGGCTTGGCATGGTTTCCTTGGAGCATGTCGAGGAGGCGTTCCGCACAATGGCGTACATACTCAATAACGTGTTCTGTAGCGAGTCCTGTTAAATTTTGTGGCAGTGCCTTCTGAATAAATTGTTCTTCAATTTCGACGGCTTCCTTCAGTATTTCGACGGCGAGTGTCGAATCCAACGGCTTGTCCAACATGTTTAACATTTCGATGCCAAATTTTGCATGTAAAGACTCATCACGCTGAATCAATTCGTTCGAAAAGGTCAGACCCTTGCATTTATTTTTGGTTCGAAGCCAGTACAACGAAGCGAAGGACGCCGCAAAAAGGACACCCTCGAAAATGCAAAAGGCCCACAGGCGCTCTTCAAAGGGTCGGTCTTTTTGCATATACTTGTCTGCGAAAATGCCTTTGGCTTGGATGGTAGGTTCGGTCGCGAGAGCATCGAAGAGATGCTGCTTTTTATCGTCAGGAGCAAATTTCTCGAGGGCGGTGGAGTACGTTTCCGAGTGTATGGTTTCAATGTACGCCTGCAAGGTGTAAAAGGTGCGACATTCAGCAACAGTCACCTCCGACATGAACTGGTCCATAAGATTGTCGATGACAAGCATATCGGACGACGCGAAAAAGGCAATGATATGCAGTAAAAAATTTTGAGCCTCCGGTTCCAAAGTATCCCAGTCTTTTTTGTCGTTATCCCAAAGAATTTCTTCCGTTGTCCAGAGTACCGACTGTTGCTCTTTAAATATATTCCATAAGTTAGGATGTCGAATGGGTTTAAGGACAAATCTTTTTTGGCACGGATCAGTAAAGAATGACATTTTCTTAGAAGAAAAAAGTCTATATATATGACATTCTACAAAATAAAATGAATGATTGTCAACCGGACGATTGGATTACCGGACTTTGGTTTGTGGTCTCCGGTATCATGTTCACAGTTGCTGGATGTACCTCTCTATTTGTAGTAGGTCCTATCCTACTGGACCGACGCCATTTGCGCATATAATGACGCTGACACAATTGCTTACAAAAATTGGGTCGTGTACATTGAATACAAGACCGGCCGATGAAGTGTTTAAAACATTTACCGTTCATATATACATCTTGTGTGCATCCAGAGCATTTTTGAAGAGGTGGAAAAACTTTTTTACGATAATGGTACTGACACACTTGTTTACAAAAAGAGCAGCGTTTACAATCGGGAACGATGCATTTAACATTGGCAGCACGATAATGGTGACGACAAAGAGTCAGGGCAAAGATGGGAGAGGTGCAAGGTTTCCACGTGCAATGGTATCGTTGGGCACGGGATTGACGCCAGTGTTGGTAACATAAATGACGCCTATGAACAGGCTGAGAGCACAATAAACACATTGGGTGCTCGAGTCTCGACTAAATAGGGAGCCCCGCGATACAGTGATTTGATAAAATTAAGAGTTTTATTTAAATACAAGATTTACTCCTCGGTGATTTCGCCAGAGGGGAACTGGTAGTTCATCTGGAGTTCGACGCACACTTTGTACATACCGTCTGGGCCATCAGGATGGGTATCGACGTAGTGGGTGGTGGGTTTACTTGTAAACTTGGCACGGACATCGTTCAAGTTGGTGAACGGCATACGGGCAAGAACGTGTGATTGAAGGTCATTGATAACACGGTCAAAGACATGAGCAGGAACCTGGACGTATTTGCCGTCAAAGCGGGCCTCAGAATCGACGTTAATCCCGAGCTGTTCCCAGTTTTGACGAATGACCGAAAGAACCACATGGTCTTGTGACACCAGGTAGTACTGTTCTCCTGGGAAAGCTACGACTCCATCGTAAAGATTCTCTGAAGAGTAGTTGCCGTACTGTTGGATGTAACGGTCGGAAGCAATTTCGTTGGGCTCATAGACGTTCAACTCTGCGCGCGATTTCTCGTAAGGCATGACAGCCAAAAGATTACGATAACCCTGTTCATCTTTGGATGTAGCCTCTGTACCGAAATCGGTCTTCATGGGAGTGTGCAACCAACCCTCATTATTCTTGATAGCCGGCTCTTTTTTGGACGAGTTGTACAAGTTAAGTGCAAAGGTAACAGGCTCTGAACAGTCCGAGTATATAGATTTGACATTGATGGAAGTAAGAATACCTTTGGAAACATCAACACCCTCGGCACCAGTGCTGGCAAAGACGTGCGCAGCATTCGCCAGCTGGACAATGACACCGTGTTCCATCTGTTTGGAAGTAGCATTGGCTTCAAAGACAACTCTGGTGGTGAAAGTCTCCTTGGGCTGTTCTGGCCCACCACCAGTGGTGATATTCGTTTTAAGTGGAGATAATTTTGACTCGAAGGCGGTTAAAGTTTTGTTTTCTGGACGATGAATTTTCGACATTTTGATACTAAAATGTCGACCCCTTATATAAGTGACAAAAGTTAATTGATGCAGTAGAACTCGTCTGGACAATAAGTCTCATAAGATGCGAATAAGGTTGGTAAGAAATGAACTCTAACAAATTGGAAAATGTTTTTGACTCTGCAAAAAGCCATTAAACAAAAATCGGACTATGTCTTCGCAGAAGACGTCTCAACCACTGGCAAAAAACAATTCCACACCGGAACCATTGGGCAAATACAAACCGTCATTGACAAAAGACCAGTGGCGTATTTTTATGAATGTCTTCTGGAAAACCGACCGTCCAGACTGTTTTTAGACATCGATTCGACAGAGCCTCTTAACATAAATGAACTTGTAGAAATGCTCCAAAAAGCCATTGTCGCAAAATTCAATCAACATGCGCCCGATATTCAAATTTTAGATTCCTCAGGCCCAGACAAATATTCGTGGCACATCATTGTCACAAATTGCATCCTCAAAAACGTGTATCACGTCGGTGCATTTGTGAGGAGACTTGTTTTGTATATGGTCGACAGCCCATTGGCGGCGGCCATAGATACCGCCGTTTATACACGAAATCGCATGTTCCGACTGGCGGGCTCCCGGAAAATGGGTTCGACGCGTGTATTACGCTCGAACAGGTCCTGGTCGGAATTACTAGTACAAGTTCCCGGGGCAACCGGATTGATTTGTCTCGAAATTGATGACTCTGAGCCGACATCTACTTCACAAAAACCGCATAATTTATTTGTGGATAACGGCAACAATACATGGTCGAAGTCAACCCCTGCGAGCCGTCCAGGAGGCTCTTTATTAGACATAAATCCATGGTTGACCCCGATACTTGACTGGCTCGACAGACATGAACAGGCCAAAATCATTCATCGAAAAATAAAACTCTTAGAAACAGGTTACTACATTGTACCCGCCAATTCGCGAAAATGTTACATTGCCAATAGAACACACAAGGGCAATGCAATATGGTTTTTGATTGATTTAACAGAGAGAAAAATATATCAAAGATGTCTAGACGATGAATGTGGAAAGCGCAGACATCTGATAAATGTTCCATCAGAAGTTTGGCAGAAATGGTCTAGAGCATGGTTGTGTATTGAACCACCACCAAACAACCAAAACACCCTATATAATATATCTTATTAAGTTAAAATGTCTATCACTGTCGATAAATCTCCTGTTCTTACTATGAACTCAGAAATGAATGAAGCCTTGGAAACCGTCATGGTCACACTCAATAAACAATCGGAGCATGTGAAATCCGTTACTGTGTTGCCCAACTTTTCTGTGGATAAAGAAGCCGCAATGTTGAACAATTTGCCCGTCGTTGTTCAGGGCTTGATTGTTCAGCTCTCGAAAGAATACAGAATCAGTGCTGAAGATGCGGCATGGTTCCACCCCGACGTTGCTCGTGGACGCTCCGTCTTCAAATTGGATGCCCCCGTCGCCAAGTCCGTTCTACAAGCTCTGACACTTGACAACGGTAACAACTCCGTGGGTACATATCAAGTTTCGACGGTGGACGAATTTGGCTGTGAACAGACTGAGAATCACCTTATCGTCAACACTTCAGCCAAAGAATTGCTCACAGAAAAGTACAACGAATGGATGCAGAACGGCGTGACAGCCGGTGACCTTGACACTCAATGGAAGCGTATGAAATTCGATAACGCTTACTCCATTGTTAAAAAGACGGAAGACCTTCGCGCCGCCGTGGCACAACGTGTCTCCAAGACAGCTACGCTTGTACACTCTGACATGACGCATTCCGTCTTATCGGACGTTCAAAGCGTCTACATCGCCAACGGCGCTGTACGCGCCACGCCCAAAATATTGGTCAAAACATCCGCACTCGGTGGATATCGCATGTATCAGACCGGGAAAACGACTCGCAAGTTTTTCCCGGCCAATCTCGGCATTGCCCCAACGTTCTACGCATGGAGTGACCTTTCTGCACAAAATTGTCAACGGATTGTGAACACTTGTAGTTGGAATGGTGACCTCACATGGAACGCACAAGTGATGCAGCCGCCAGCAGTCAAAAATATCAAAGGCATGGAAGAAGAACTTGCCATTATTTTGTCAGACACCTTCAAGATGCGTCACTGTTCCTTTTCGGCTTCGGATGGTATTTCAGACCAATTGGCCCCAGAAGATGTTCTCAGACTCACGCCAACGGCGGAACAATCGCCCAATGCATCGGCTTTTATTGCCGCGCCACTCACAATGAGTCACCCCGTCATGCAGAAACTCATGAATAACATTGAAAGTGTCCAAGAAACTTTCAGTGACTTTAAACTGTTCAACCCCAAATACGTTTCGAATGGGAGACTTAAAATTCCAAGAGAGATTTACAAACACATCTTATAAACAAATTTTATTTTTATCTACCGGGCCTGGTCCACAAAGCGTATTGTTGCTGACTGCCCAAACATCTTAAACTATTTAATAGCGCCGTCTGCTCTTGATGTAAACGCGTAAACGTTCTGTCACGGACATTCGGCCTCATCGAAAATAGGATGGATGACAATCCCATGCGAATCGAGACCAAACGCGCAAACAACACCGCATAGTTGGGATTGTGAATCAACGTCTTCAATGTGGCGTCCGAAAAACCACGATTACAGATAGACTGCGCTTCCTTGATATGACCATACACATCGGGCGACAAGTAAATCACGCCCGAAATTTCAGGCTCCTGCATCCAATGCTTGGAGGCATCCGTCGCCACAACAGCACAGATATTGTCGATTTTTTTGGCATGTTCTCCACTCCCCGTAGAAGACACTAATTTACCCAAACGACGCGACGCAAAAGCGGCCACCATCATTAAAAATTTGTAACCAGAGTCTTCGCGTATCTTCGACTCGAGCGCCAAACCGCGCTGGAAATCGTTGATATCTTCCTGGTCTGTTTCGTCGTCAGCGCTCATAATACGCTGGCTCTGTTTTTGAGCCTGTTCAGCCGCAGAATCTTTCTGATCAAGAACGCGCACAGACGTCTCATTCGTTTCCAATCCTTCAGCAGGCGCAAACGTCACTTGATGTTCGTCCCAAGAATCCATTTATCTGTACGTCCAGCCCATATATACTGTTAATCGACATGTTGCCGATTTTGTAACAAACTTGGTAATGTCATATGCGTAAACATATGGTCGCGCTGATAGTCTACCCACTTAAAGTACACCATCATGCCCACAATCGTGAATCCAATCAAAAACCAATGAATATTCGCCCACAACCAATCAAACGTCCTTGTACAACGACCATGTCCACACGGATACCAATCATTCAATATATCATACATGGCCGCCTCCGTCGGACTCTCATTGTGAATATGCTCGGCCTTTTCGCACAAATTAAACGTACCCAGCTGAGCACGCGTAATCGCGTCCGCACAAACGTCCGAATTCAAGTACACAAGCGCTTCCGAATGCTTACGGGTGCGCTCCACTCGATAACGATTAAAATTACGTACTTGTAATACAAAGGTAATCACGACAAATACGCCGAATACCCAACGCACATACAACATTTTAAAAAAATCATACACATTATTTATACTAATTCAACTAGGGCCGCCAATTTAAATCCACTTTCGTCATATATTTGCGATACCACGATAACCCGTCTTTCAATAACCCGTCTTTCATCAGCTCGACTCAATTCAATCGCGCCATCTTGCGACAACGGTGGGTCAACGTCTTCCAGTTTGCCCCAAAATATGAACACCAACTGGCAAGAATCGTCCCACTGAGAACTTTCATGCCATTGGCGAACGGATTCGGTCATCGGGAAATCTTCTTGGAAAAGCCACTGACGGCCCAACAAATCCAACCATTTCAGAGGATGTTTTTCAATTGTCGATTGTCGAGGAAATTTCATTTTTGGGTGGGTGGACCAGCTTTATAGTATTTTCCAGGGCTGCCATGTGCAAATCAACGCCGTCCACACGCTCTTTCAAATACTTGATGTAGCCCATGTTTTCTGTCACGATGTCGCTCACCATGTCCAAATGCTGCAGAATGACGTGCGACGTCTCATTGAATTGACTGGCGTTCTTGGCCAGCGTTTCGATGTCGAGCAACATTTTATTGATAATGTGGTAATGGGCCGCGAACACAACAACACAAGCAATAATTATTTTAAACATTTCCCCTATTCAATAAGACTTTAATTTTAAATAATATTATGTTCTACATTTATTTGCCGACATTTTTATAGTAAATCTAGAATGTCCATAGGCATTTCGTCGATTTGGGTGCTATAAAACTGTTCAATGTCACGTAAATATTGCGTATCAGATATAGTTACGAAATTAATGGCGACTCCTTTGCGACCAAACCGTCCAGAACGACCTATGCGATGAATATAATTTTCTCTATTTGTAGGAATATCGTAATTTATGACCAGTGAAACTTGCTGTACGTCAATCCCTCTAGCTAGTAAATCAGTCGTTATTAAGACACGAGAAGAACCTGACCGGAATTCACGCATAATTAAGTCACGCGAGCGTTGATCCATGTCGCCATGCATAGCACTTATTATAAAATCACGCTTCGTCAATTGTTCTGATAACCAATCAACTTTTCGACGCGTGTTACAATAAATAATGGCTTGTGTAATCGTCAGAGTTTCGTAAAGGTCGCATAAAGTGTCTAATTTCCACTCTTCGCGTTCAACCGCCACAAAGAACTGTTTGATGCCTTCCAATGTCAGTTCATTTTTTTTGACGAGAATGCACAAGGGTTCACGCATGAATTGCTTCGTAATATCCAATACTTCCAATGGCATCGTCGCTGAGAAAATACAGACTTGGATATCTTCGGGAAAAAACTTAAAAATATCATACATTTGGTCTTTAAAGCCACGACCAAGCATTTCGTCAGCTTCGTCCATTATAAAGAGTTTTATTTCGTTCGTGCAAAGGACACCGCGTTGAATCATATCATAACAACGTCCAGGTGTGCCAACAACTATTTGGACGCCTTTCTTTAAAAGAGTAATATCTTCGCGAACAGCAGTTCCACCTACACAAGCATGTACATTTATATCGACGTAATCTCCTAAAGCAACCACCACTTTTTGTATTTGATGAGCTAATTCACGCGTAGGAACTAAAATCAGAGCCTGACAGTCGTTCAGAGCCGGATTAATCGATTGTAAAATTGCTATCGAAAAAGTAGCAGTTTTTCCTGTTCCGGATTGAGCTTGTGCGATTATATCACGACCAGCTATCATCGGAACAATGCCACGCTGTTGTATTGCGGACGGCTTTTCGAATCCGTAAGCATAGATGCCTCTCAATAATGATTCTGAGAGTGCCATATCGTCAAAACTCTCTGTAATTGACATTTTTGGATGGAACTTTGATTTAAACGCCAAAAAAGATTTGATTTAATTTTTGTGGTCAGTGTCTAATGTTCGAACGACGTACAAGCGAATTATATACACGATTAAAAAGCCAAACGAACAGCATATAACGTCAGTCACACTATTCCAAAAATGGTCTCCTTTGTAATCTTTTGTACAGCACATGGAGGTGGCGATTCTTTGACCCCAATCAGTGTTTTCGGCGATTTCGTATAGAATGGCGGCGACCAACATGAAAAAAAACGACCAACCGTCGTTGTCCCACAAGAAGAGAGGAATGCTGTAGACGCCTCCCCATAATACATGCGTAATACTCCACCAGTCGAGCAGGGTGTCTTTGGACGGGTCTTTTTCGCACGTACAATGTACACGGTATTTGGGACAGGTGTGGCGTGATTCGAACCAAGCGGCGAGCGTGCCCGTTGTGTCCTCGATTTCCAATGTTTCCCTAGAATACTGGTCGTACTGCATTTGTTGTCAGTGTCCGGCCTAATATATACTTACAATTCGAGACCTATCAGGCGCGGGTGTAGTTGGTTGTGAAACGGTACCTTCCATCGCCATTGAAAGTAGTGCTGCAAAATACCCCACTCTGTTTTTTCCGTCCGTTTAAAACGCCGCATGTCCATATCTAGTATTGATGGGTGCACATGGATACGAAAAAGCAAATACTTCGAGTGTCTGCTGTATTGCACGTCCATCGAGTCCATCGCGTGGTCATA
>MDTF01001327.1_pt1 | contig 13381 bp, 17 predicted proteins | sample 811191 | NCBI WGS metagenome assembly MDTF01 (sample SAMN05326649, study PRJNA326480) | marine metagenome | isolation source: seawater | place: Southern Ocean | collected 2011
TATATAATATTATAATAAATGACTACAAATAAATTATTTATATAATATTATAATAAATGACTACAAATAAATTATTTATATTATTAATTATAATTTTATTCATTATATTTTTAAAAAAAAAATAATAAAGAATATTTTAATAATAGTAAATATTTAATCTTTACAGGTAGTTTAGGTAGTTATGGTATAAGTCATCATAAATCTAATTTGTCAAGATTTATAATGAAAGCGAATAATTTAAATCTAATATTAATTATACCACAATTTATTTTACATAAAAAACATAATAATGGAAAAGAAATTACTAATAATTTAAGTAAATATATTGATTATAATAATTTATTATTAAATGGGAAAAAAATTAGAGTTATTTATGAAAAAGAAGAAATAACAAAAATTAACAAAAATGATATAATGTATTATGACCTACATAAATTACAAAAAGAAATAAAAGGCGATAAAGGGTTAATTCGGTATCATAAAGAATTTAGTTTAAATGATAATATTAAATTTAACATACCACAAAAAATAACGGATATAGCAGAAAAAATAAGTAAAAAATTAGGTATTTATACATGTGTACATATTAGAAGAAATGATAGAAATAATAAGAAAATAGATATATATACTAAATCAGATAATATTATCAAAAAATTAAAAGAGATAAATTCACCTAAAACGATTTATATTATGACAGATGAAAAAAATATAAATATTTTTAAAAAAATTAGTGATTTTTATAATGTAAAATATTATTTTGATTTTGAAGAATTAAAAAACATAAAACAACAAGATAACTATTATTTATTTCAGATAGAAAATGAAATTATGAGTAATGCTAATAAAAGAATATCAACTTTTAAAACCCAAAATCCTTATTATCATAATTATTTAGTAAATAAAAATGGTTTCCAATAATACTTTTTTATTATGAAAAAATATATGTATATAATAAATAGTTAATGAAATACTTAATTTTGTTTATACTATTATCTGTATTATTTTATATTCAAAAATATTATGAAACATTCCTAATAAATGAGGATAAATGGTTGGATTATCGTTTAGGTGATATAATAAAAGGTTATTTTAGGAATAGAAAACAATTTGATTATTTAAAAAAAATTGAGGACAAATTACCAGATTCCATAGGAAGTTTATATATTAAAAGGACAAAAAATATAAATAAAAATCTACAAAATAATAATTTTGATATATTAAAAAAAATTATAGATGATAAAAAAAAATCACTAGAACTACCAGATAAAGACGATATTGTAATACATATAAGATTAGGTGATATTGTTAGAGGAAATAAAAATAATATTAAATTTCAAAATAATCATTGGTTTGGAACAGATATAGGAAAATTGGAAAAACAAATAAAAAGTATTAAAAATATTAAAAAAGTATATTTAGTATATGGTTCTCATAAAAAAAATATTAATATAGGATTAAATAATAAATATTTGGATAATATTAAAAAAATGTTAGAAAAATATAATATAAAACCGATTTTAAAAAATACAAATCCAGATGATGATTTTATATTTATGGTAAATAGTAAAAAATTTATTCAATCTGGTGGGGGGTTTTCAAAAATAATATCTAATTTAGTAAAAAAAAATGGAGGTGTTGTTTATTTACCAAAGTAATGGTTACATTAATGTAATTTTATTATTTCTTTTTGATTCATTTTTTCTATTTCTATTTAAAATATTAGAAATGTTATTATAATCATGTTCTATAAGTTGAGGATTACAAAAAAATAAATTTAATTCTTTACCTAATTCTTTTTGGATAAATTTATCAATATGTAATGAGATATTTTTACATTTATCTACAATAAAATTAATATTTCTTGAATTAATTAAATAAGCAAATAATCCAAAATTGCCGAATTTGTGTCTATCCGGTTTAACGAGATTTTTTGAGTATTTCTTACCTATAATTTTATTTCCTCCTAAAAATAAAATATCCCAATTTTCAGGTAGTTGTTCTAGATAAACTTTTAATTTATCATTGAAATTATTTGGTATAATTACATCGTCTTCGAATATAATGGTAAAATTATTTTTTTCTTCTTTAATTTTTTCCCATATACTTATATGAGATAAAGCGCAACTTTTTTGAATAATACTATATCTTTTTATATTTTTTGAAAAATATTTTTGTAATCTAATATCATTTTCATCCAAATTTCTACCATTAATTGCTGGAAATCTAAAATATTTTATATTATTTTTTCTAGCATGAATATCAAATTTTCTTAATCTTTCTGTATCTTTATCAAGATTTATAATATAATATTTATCTATTTTTAATGATTTATTATAAAAATTTTCAATATTATTTTTTCTAATAATGAGTATTAGATATATAATAATAATTAAAATTATTAATTTAATTATCATTTAATATAGTTTTAGAAATAAAAATTATGTATATTAAGTCTATTATTACGTCTATAATATGATTTTTATCATTTATATTTTTTATCTAAATATAATTTATTATGGAAAAACGAGATTATCTTTTTATATTAATTATAATTTTAGTATTCCTATTAAAAAAAATGAAAAAAGAACATTTTGTAAACAAAAAAATAAAAAAATCAGTAGTTATAGTAGGTTGTGCTAAAAATATTAGTAAAAATTTACCCACAAGTTTAAAAAAAATAGATATGTTAATTTCTCTATTTGAAAAATCAAATGTTATAATTTTTGAAAATGATAGTAATGATAATACGCTAGAAATTTTAATTAAATGGAAGGGACAAAGAAATAATATTGAAATAATAACTGATAGTAAAAAAACAAATCCAAATTTACAAAAAGAAAGAACTTACTGTTTATCATATGCGCGAAATTTATTATTGGATAAAGCACGGCTTTTAAAACCATATTATTTTATAAATATGGATTTAGATAATGTTATAGGTAAATTAGATAAAGAAACTTTTTTAAAAATTTTTGATTTAAAAGAGAAGTGGTCTATGATAGGTTCAAATAATAACGGAAAATATAGGGATTTGTGGGCTCTAAGATGTAAAGGTTGGTTAGAAGGAGACTATCACCAAGGGTATAAACTATATAAAAAAAATAGAAAAGTTATTAATAAAAATGAACCATTAATTAAAGTAGAGTCGTGTTTTAATGGGTTTGCTATTTATAAAATGAAATTCTTAAAAGATTGTAGATATCATGGATTTTATAATAATAATTGTAAAATAAAAAAATCAAGATTTAATAGACAAAAATGCGAACATGTAGATTTACATCTGGATATGATAAAAAAAAATAATGCTAAACTATTTATTGCTCCATTTTTAATTACTTTTTAATAAAAATATTTTGTTGGATTTATTGTATTTTAATATAATATTTTAGCATAATATTTTAGTATAAATATTTTAGTATATTAATATAAATGAAATTTATATTTTTATTATTTTTAATTATTTTTCTTATAATTTTTATTAATGATAAAAGAAAAATAGAATATTTTTTTAATAATAATTTAAAAACTGATATAATATGGAGACAAAATTGGACTAATTTTGAAGAAATCACACACAATATCGATATATTGAATAAAAGTAATAAAAAAATATTATTTATTTCAAATTCATATAATAATATGAAGGATATTCTACAAATAAAAAAAGATTTTAAACTTATAATTGATTTACCGCACGATTTTTGCTTTCCATATGATAAAAGAAATGTTAAATTAAATTCAAATTTGTTTGATAAAATACATAATATGAAAAATTTAAAAAGCATATGGAGTGTAAATTATAATTATAAAAACAATTATTATCCTAAAATAAATCATATACCATTAGGTATTGATTTTCATACAATAACACAAGGGAAAATTAAAAAATGGGATAAGGATAAAAAAAATCCATTTATACAACAAAAAGAACTTATCGAAATATATAATAATTCAAAAAATATAAGTAACAGAGTAACTAAATGTTTTTTATGTTGCCCAAATAATAATTCAAAAAAATTAAAAAAATTAAAATATATAAATCTTGATAGAAATGATATTAAGACTCGTTTAAAAAATAATAAGAATGTTAAAATATGTAATAAATTTTATAAAAGATTAGATTTTTGGAATGAAATTATAAAGTATAAATTTATTATTGCTCCAGCTGGAAATGGTATGGATACTCATAGATTATGGGAGGCTCTTTTTCTTGGTTGTATAGTTATATGTCAAAATACTGGTCTTGATAAATTTATGAACGAATTTCCAGTAGTAATTTTAAAAGATTTTAATCAAATCACTGAAGAAAATTTAAATAAATGGTTTAAAAAATATGAAAAAATGTGTAATGATCCTATTGTTAGAGAAAAGTATTATCAAAAATATTGGTATGAAAAAATATTAAATTCTTAAATATAATAGTTACATTGAATATAATAGTTACATTAAATATAATAGTTACATTAAATATAATAGTTACATTAAATATAATAGTTACATTGAATTTTATAAGTCAACTTTAATTCTAAAAACATTTTTATAAATTTCATTCTTTTTTTTTATTTTATAATTACAAGTATTTAAACCATCTTTAAAAATATTTTTTTTATTATTATTGTATAATTTAAAATAATTATTACTTTTTGTTATATTTAAATTAGTAGTTTTTTTGTTTTTTTTTTTGGTTATTTCATCAAAAAAAATATTTTTATTATTTTTTCTTTCTAAAAAATTACTTCTAGATATATTTATTTTATTTATTACAAATCTATTTTGAATATCAACATCTTCGTAACCCCAACCATAAAAATTATTTGAAAAACCATTAATTTTATTAAAAATATTTTTATTTACTGAAAAAATTCCTCCTAAACAATGTTTATAACCAAAAAAATGTTTTACATTTTTTATAGGTTCATTAAAATTTATAACATTCGAATTTAATGGAAAATTGTCAATATCATTAAAATAAATATTATTAATACTATTAAACATACGTGTTCCTTCTTTAAAACCGATATTATTAATTTTTCCTTTATTAAAAAGTTTATCAGGTGATTGTTCGACAATAATTATTTTATAATCTATATTTTGCTTTTTTAAAATTGGTAATACATTTTTTAAATAGTTATCTAAATATGTATCCCTATTTCTTATAGGTAAAATTATCATAATTTTAGTTTGTTCTTTGAAATCTTCTTGTGTAATTTTCTTTATTAATAGGTATAAAATTAAATAAAGAAATAATATTATAAATATTTTATACATTAATTATTTATAATATTTTTTATTTATTAATGTAAATCAATAGAGGTTTTAATTAGTTTATATAAAATCTTTAATATTTATTTTATTTACTTTATAATAATCCTGAATATTTCTTTGCAAATTATCGGTATTAGATAATAATCCTACATTTGATGAAATAATATGTGGATAAAAAGCATAACATTTATTTTTTTTTTTTTTTAAAATATTTATTGATATTGATGTATCAATAGGGATATCTAGATTATTTGTATAAAATAAAATAGGATTGAATAAATTTTTATTTATTAACATAGCAAATGTTCCATCTGTATAATAATTTTCATAATATTTATTTCTTACCCCAACAAAATGTTCCTTTTTATTAAAATTCATTATGAAAATAACAATCATATAATATAAAAATCTATGTATTTTTAATATTATTATATTATTATTATAATATGAATAAACAAAAAATAATTGTTATTATAACTTTTATATTAATATTATGTGTAATTAATTTTAATAAAAAGGAACATTTTGTTGGGGATAAAAAAATAACAATAGGATTTGTAATACCTATTACAAGTAATAAAAGAAATTATAAAAATATTCAAGATATTGATTTTTATAAAATATTTATTAATTCTTTAAAAGATAAATTAAATAATAAATTTAATTATGAATTTTATTTAGGTTACGATAACGATGATAATTTTTATATAAATAATAAAATAAATGTAATAAACCATTTTCAAAAATTAAATTTAATTAATAGTAAAATAAAATTATTAAAAATAAATGATAAAAAAGGTAAGTTAGGAGAATTATGGTCAATATTAGCAAAAGAAGCGTACAATAATTGTGATTATATTTATCAGATCGGCGATGATATTAAAATTTTAACTTCAGGTTGGGAAGATATTTTCATTGAACGACTACAAAAAAATAATAATATAGGAGTAGTTGGTCCTACTGATATTAATAATAAAAAAATTTTAACTCAAAGTTTTGTTCATAAAACACATCTTAATATTTTTGGAGATTATTTTCCAAAACGAATTAAAAATTGGTATATTGATGATTGGATTACCAAAGTTTATAAACCTAATTATTCTCATCAAATAAATAATATTTATGTAAAAAATATTGGGGGTTCTCCAAGATATGAAGTAAAAAAAACTGAAAATAATTATGAAACAGAATTAAAATTAGGTAGAAATAAATTAAATAAATATTTGAATAATAGAAATAATGATTATATTATTTCTATGTTTTTGACTGGGGGATTAAATGAAGAAGCTCATAATTGTATTAATACACTAAAAAAAGTAGGAATGATTGATAATTTAATTGTTACCTGCTTAGATAAAAAAGCTTTAAATTATATTAGTAATTTAGGTGTTAAAACACAATTTTTAAATTTAAATTTAAAAGATAAAGGTGAATTTGGTTCAAGAGATTTTTACAAAATAACTACTCAAAAACCAAAAATAATTAGTAATTTAATAAAAAAATATAATAAGATAGTTGTTTATTCCGATACAGATATAGTTTTTCTAAAAAACTTCTATAAAGAAATAAATAATTTCAAAAATGATAATAATGATATGTTATTACAAGATGAATCAACAATATTTAAAAAAACTGGAGATTACTGTACTGGTTTTATGTTTTTTAAACCAAATCAAAAAAATATAAGATTTCTAGATAAAGTTCATAAAATAATGCTACAAAATGTTAAAAATAGACCAGAGAAATCAACTGAGTTAGCAGATCAAGGAGTATTTGGTAAAATGTTAAAAACTGAGAATATCAAATTTGATACTTTAGATTTATACGATTTCCCAAATGGAAAAAGATATTTTGATAATGTTGATACTGTTTATAAAACTAGAATACCGAAAATAGTTCATAATAACTTTATTATAGGTTTAAAGAATAAAATTAATAGGTTTAAAAAATATAATCTATGGTTTATTTAAAAATAATTTATATTATTTATAAATATTTTTACAAAAATTATTTCTCAATCTTTGATGTTCTTTATTATTTGTTGTAGAAAAACCATTCTTATCATCTAACATTATATATTTTCCTTCAACATATATAGGATTTTTTTTATATAGTTTATTGAATTCATAATTAAAAAATAAATCTTCACAATTTCCTTTTTGATTTATAACCAGTTGGAAAAATTTTTTGTTTAATAACATTTTTTTAAAAACATTGATAATTACTGATTTTGATGTCAACATTAGAGGTGTCAAAATATTATTGTATTCATTAGAAGGATTCCATATATAACCTTTATGATTACATAATCTTTTAAATGGTCCATAAATATTATTTGTATCATTTCTATATTTTTTTATCATTTTTTTAAGTAAATCTTTACTCGGATATACATCATCATCCATTATAAAAACCATTTCATTTTTACAATATTTTACATTTTTAAATCTTTTCATTGTATAAAATTCATCATTGTTTTTCCAATCATCAATATTTTTTACTTTATCATGTTTATATTCTTTTTTAAACTTTTTATTGCCGTGTAATATAATTATTTCTTCTACCTCTTCAAATTTTACTAATTCCGGAATAGATTTATTAAAATTATGAGGTCTGTTATAACTTAATATCAATACTGATATTTTAATATTATTATTTTGATATCCTTCATTTTTTTTGTAAAAAAAATATAATAAAATAATTATTAGAGATAATAAAATAAAAAATCTATACATATATATATACATGATAAAATTAAAAATTAATAAATCAATTATATTATTAGTATTATTAGTATTATTATTATTATTATTAATAAATATTCAAAGGTTTGAAAATTTTAGTAACTATAACAATTACACAGAATCCAGTTATTTTCCTTTTGAAAGTTTAAAATGTTATAAACCAAAAAAACCAAAAATACGTTTGGGTAAAAATAATGATGGTGGTTACGTAATTGTGGAAGGATATGAATATGATTTAATGATTGGTTGTGGAATTTCAAATGATTCCTCATTTGAGCATTCTTTTTTAAAAAAATATCCAAATGTCCCTATTGATACATATGATGGAACTATAAATTCTTTTCCTAATTCACACCCAAAAATTAAATTTACTAAAAAAAATATAGGAGGCACAAATACTGAAAAAACTACAAATCTTCATAGTCTTATTGAATCTAAAAATAATATATTTTTAAAAATGGATATTGAAGGAGGAGAATATGATTGGTTACATTCATTATCAAAAAAACAGTTGAACAAATTTCAACAGATAGTTATTGAATTTCACAAACCATTCTCTGTTGATAGGTATAAAACATTAGAAAAATTAGCAGATACACACAATTTGATTCATATACACGGGAATAATTACGGTTCAATAATTAAAAAGAAACATAAAGGGAAAATAGTTACAATACCTACGGTATTTGAGTGTACATATATACGTAAAGATTCACGTAACCTGCGTTTAAATGATAATTTTTTCCCTATTAGTTTAGATCAACCCAATAAACCTGATGCACAGGACATAACATTATTGGGTTATCCTTACTCAACAAGCACAAATTAGATTTGAAGAAAATATTAATTTATATAACTTATTTTTCTACTAAATATTTTTTAGCTATTTTTTTAGCTTGATTAGTTGCTTTAATTATATTCTTATGTTTTATAAAATGTTCATAATCTAATAATATTTCTTCTCTTTTGTTTTGACAAGATTTATGAATGAAATATTGAGTATCTCTAAATTCCTCAAAACTAGGAACTTTCTGATTTTTAATCAAATCATTTCTTATAAAAAAAGCATCATGATGTTTACTTCTACTAAAAACACCAGCATATACAAGAGAATATTTTTTATGTTTATCAACCATTAATTTAATAGCTTTAAGAGATGAACCAAAACATCTATCTCCTTTTCAAAATTCTCCATTATTTGGAAAAGCTATGGCATAATCAATTGGAAAATTTGGATTAAATTCTATACTAAAAATGATGGACTATATTTTTCTAATATTTTATCACATAACCATAAATCAATACTATCAACATCTATTGATATAAATCCAGGTTCAATGGGGACATTATATTTTTCAAATATTTCAATTATATTTTCGGTTGATAATTTATGTTTGTATAAATTGATATCAGGATTATGATTCTCAGCATCTAAAAGGAGAAATTTCCAGTTATAATTTTTAATTAAATTTAAAGTATTAGGACCACAACCACCATCTATTTTGTCAGAATCATAACCAAATTCAACACAAAATTTATTTTTAATATTTATATTTTTAATTATATATTCTATCACCCCATCTTGTCTTCCTTGAGATAATTTTTTTTTTTCATATTTTGATATATTTTCTAAAAATTGTGTTTCCTTTCCATTTACATAATATTCTTTATTTCCTGATAAAATGTATAATAATATTATTATCAATATAAAAAAAATTTTTTTTTTTCACCATTAATATATATTAATATTATTTCTATTAAAAATTAAAATAAAATATTGGGTTTTAATATTTCAGTATTTCTATAATATTAAAATTATATTTATATATTATAATGTTAAAATTAATAAATTATAATGTTAAAAATTAATAAATCAATAATATTATTTTTATTATTATTATTATTATTAATAATAAATAAATATTCATAAAGGGTTGAAAATTTTTTAAATAATCATATTATTTATGAAAATATTGATGATTTTTTAAAGAATAATAAAGATAATAATGTTATATTTTGTGTATCTAATTATGCTGTTAAAGAAATGGTTAATAACCTATATAAATCAAGAATGGAATCTCGGAAATAATCAAAAAATTTCTATAATAGAATTGGCTAAAATGTTTGGTGGAGATTATATATTTATTGATGAAAAAAATGGAGATAGAAAAGGTAATGAAAATCTAAATAATAACACAAAAGAATTATTAAAATGGGATTGTAAGTATCAATTACAAAATTATATTAATGATACACTAAATATTCAATAAACTTTATATTTAATAAAGTAGATATTCAATAAATTAGATAATCTTATAAAATATATTTTTAAATAATATGGATATACTTAATAAAAGTTTTATTAAAATTTCTGATCTTATAATAAATTCTATGCTATTGATAAATGGGATAGACTAGGTTATAAAATTATTTTGACTACAGGTAGAAAAGAAAGTTTGCGTTCAAAAACAGAAATCGAATTATTAAGATTAGGTATTGTATATGATACATTAATAATGGGGTTAGGTGGTGGTGTAAGAATATTAATTAATGATAGAAAAGAAAAAGGAGAAAAAAATACTTGTTATGCTGTAAATGTAGTAAGAAATAAAGGAATACCTTATTATGATTTTACATCTAAATTTGTAACTATAAAAGATGATCAACCGCAATTTGTTGATAAACCATGGGTAAAGAAGAATTGATAGAATATAACGACCATTATGTTGTTAAAAAGTTGTTTATGAAAGCCAACGAATGTTGTAGTATGCAATATCACGAATTAAAAAGAGAAACAATTTATGTTTTAAGTGGTAAGGTTAAATTATATATTGGTAAAGATATGGAAAATTTAGAACAACGCGAAATGGTAGCAGGAGATAAAGTAACTATTACACCATATACTATACATAGAATGGAGGGAATACAAGATTCCGAATATCTTGAATGTTCAACACCAGAATTATGGGATGTTGTTAGATTAGCAGACAAATATAAAAGAGAAAATAAAAGCGAAAATGATTATAAATAATATTTAATTATAAGCTTACTAGTATATCGAGATTTATTATAAAAAATAGAAAAAATAATTAATGTTATTATAAATTGGGATAAAAAAAAATTAACTTAAAATATTATCATTCCTTAATATTATATGAATATTCTTGAATCAAGTTTTATAAAAATCTCCAATCTCATCAGGAATTCAAATAATCTCACATTGGGTCAAGAAAACTCATCCCTAAATAAAACAGGTGACCTAGTAAAACAATTAGATATTCTTTCCCACAATATCATTGTCGAAGAAATTAATACCTTATATGATATTGCTGGATACATTTCCGAGGAAGCAGATGAAATATGTATCACTTCACCTAATGGTAAATATATTATTGCTTTTGACCCCTTAGATGGTTCTTCCAATATCAATTGTAATGTTACTGTTGGAACTATTTATGGTATTTACTTATGGGATTCTATAAACAATGAAATAGGTCCCATAGTAGATGCCGGATATTGTCTCTATGGTCCATGTACTAATTTAGTAAGAGTTGAAGGAAAATTAGTTAAAATGTACCAACTTAACAATAATAAATTTGAATTTATTTCTAATTTGTCTTTTATAGGTAAAGGAAGTAAAACATATTCTTTTAATGAATCATATGGTCTTAAACTATTAAATTTTAAACTACAAACTTTATTACTTGATTATAAAATAAATGGATATAATATGAGATTAATTGGTAGTATGGTTGCCGATTGTCACCGGACAATTATACAAGGAGGTATTTTTATGTATCCCGCTACCTGTAAAAACCAAACTGGTAAATTGAGACTTGCTTATGAGTCATTGCCTATGGCGAAGATTTTTGAAATTTGTGGTGGGAAAAGTTGGGATGGTAGTAAAAGTATTTTAGAAAATAAAATAGATTTACAAAATATTCACCAAAAGATTCCCACATTTTTAGGTTCAAAATTTGAAATTGATAAATTAAAATAATATTACCTAATACACCAATCTTTAATTCTCCTAAGTAGAAAAAGAATAAACAATAGTAAAGATAAAAGTAAAAACTAAAAAGAAATAATACTTAAAAAAAAATATTATAATAATTATAATGGAATTAAATAGAGAAAATATAAAACTTGAAAATTCAAAATTACATCAACTTTCTCTAAATCCTAATGAAGATAAAACAAAAATTTACGATAGATGGGCTGAAAATTATGACGATTATGTTAAAAAATTAAATTATCAGGGACCACAAAATTTAGTTAAAGAATTAGAAGAATTTTTAAAAGTAAATAAATTAAATAATGTAAATAAATTAAATAATGTAAATAAATTAAATAATGTAAATAAATTAAATAATGTAAATAAATTAAATATTTTAGATTTTGGTTGTGGGACAGGTCTCTTGGGTTTAGAAATAAATAAAGTTTTAGGAAGTAAATATTTGGTTGATATAGATGGTATAGACATTTCTGAAAATATGATTATTAAATCCAGAGATAAAAATGTGTATAGACAAATTTGGCATTTAGATTTAACAAAAGAAATACTACCCCAACAATACCAGTTTGATATTATAGTTTCTTCTGGCGTTTTTCTAGAAGGACACGTTAGTTTTAGTATTATAGATACCCTTCTAAATAGTTTAGACCATCTAGGTTTTATATTTTTTACTGTTAGAGACAGTTTTAAAAAAGAAAATTTATTAGAATATACTAAATATATATATGATAATTCAAGGTTAGAAATTTTAAATGAAATAAATATTGAATATTTACCAGATGTAAAATGTAAATTAGTTATTGGTCAAAAATTATTTTAAATATTATGATTATTAAAATATTATGATTATTAAAATATTATGGTTAGATTATGATTATATATAAAAATTGATTTTTGTTAATAGTAGTGTAATTGTAAAAGCAATAATAACAATCACCAAAAAGCAACTTTCTTACACTGAAAACAAGTCACCCTAACAAACAACACAATATGCCCCAAACTTCTACACCTAACACCGAAAAAAAATCCACAAAAGCACGAAAAATGAAAGTGAAAACCTCAGCGGTTGCGGAAGCAGCGGCGGCGGAAGAAGTGGATGACCCATATGCCGCCATAAGAGAAGTTCTTTCGCCGGAAGATTTCCAAATATTTCTTCTTGGAAAAAAGAAGGAAACCGCAAAAAAAGTAAGTGCGGAAGAACTCGCCAAGCAAAAAGAAGAATATGAAACTTCAAGCGGTTTGGCGGAAAAGCGTGTAGCGTTGAAAACTCTAGCTGAAGAAATTAAGGCGTTGGAGGAAACAAAACCTGAAATCTATAAAAAGGGTAGAGGAGCAAATCCAATGAACGACGAGCAAA
>MDTF01014124.1_pt1 | contig 13377 bp, 14 predicted proteins | sample 811191 | NCBI WGS metagenome assembly MDTF01 (sample SAMN05326649, study PRJNA326480) | marine metagenome | isolation source: seawater | place: Southern Ocean | collected 2011
ACAGTTACTGATTTTGAGCATAATGGAGTTTTAAGATATTCAGCTACTGACGTAATGGGAGATCCAACAACATCTACTTTAGGGATACATGAGAAAACATTTAGCGTAGATCTTAGTTCTTATGATGTTTTAGTACCTGAAAATACGGGTATTTTAGCAATGTTGGTAACTCAAACAGGTAGAGTGCTGCTTAATGCGCAATTTGTTGCTGCTAATGAGAATAAGCCTTTTGATTAATCTCAGATATTTACAATTACTATTATAATATAAAAAAAATCGGATTTTATTAAGTCCGATTTTTTTATTTTTATATTTCACCTGATATCCTCGATTATCACAAAATCTCTTCGAAGTGTAGAGATTATAAAATTATTATTAGGTGTCTTTATTTATATAGAGTCTAAAGGAGAATATTAATAAATACTGATTTATTAGATATTTGTTAAAAAAAATATTGAAAATAGATATCTAATAAAAAAAACCTCATCAATATTGATGAGGTTTTTAAAAATAAATAATCTTTTTATTCTTATCCTAAGTAAGGGTATTTGTAATCTGTAGGTGTTACAAATGTTTCCTTAATCATACGAACAGAAGTCCAACGTAATAAGTTTTGAGCAGAACCTGCTTTGTCATTTGTTCCAGAAGATCTTGCTCCTCCAAAAGGTTGTTGTCCAACAACAGCTCCAGTTGGCTTGTCGTTGATATAGAAGTTTCCAGCAGCATTTTCTAATGCTTTAGACGCTTTTTCAACAATGTATCTATCTGTAGAGAAAACTGCTCCTGTTAAGGCGTATTCTGTAGATTCATCCACTAATTTTAATGAAGCTTCCCATTCTTCATCTTCGTATACATAAATTGTCATAACAGGGCCGAATAATTCTGTACACATTGTTTTGTACATCGGATCTTTTGCGACAATAACAGTTGGCTCAATAAAGTAACCAACAGACTTATCGTGACCACCACCAATTATAACATCTGCATCAGTATCTGTTTTAGCAGCGTCTAAAAAGCTTGCAATTTTATCAAAAGAACCTTCGTGAATTACCGCATTTACATAGTTTGATGGATCTTCTGGAGAACCCATTTTTATTTCACTTGCTTGTGCAATTAAATGTCCTTTTACTTCTTCCCACATTGATGCAGGGATAAAAGCACGTGATGATGCAGAACATTTTTGACCTTGGTATTCAAAAGTACCTCTTGTAATTCCTGTTGCAACTTGTAACGGATTTGCAGAATTATGTGCCCAGATAAAATCTTTACCACCAGTTTCTCCAACAATTCTTGGATACGTTTTATAGTTATGAATATTGTTTCCAATTTGTTTCCATAAGTTTTTGAACACATGCGTAGATCCTGTAAAGTGTAATCCAGAGAAATCTGGAGAAGCTAATACAGTATCAGTAATCATTACTGGATCACCATAAACAAGATTTATTACTCCGTCTGGTAAACCAGCTTCTTTAAATAAATCTACAATTACTTGTGCAGAATATGCTTGATGATCAGAAGGTTTCCAAACAACAACATTTCCCATTAAAGCTGGTGCTGCTACTAAATTTGCAGCAATTGATGTAAAGTTAAATGGTGTAATTGCATATACAAATCCCTCTAAAGGTCTATACTCAACTCTGTTCCAAATTCCTGGTGCAGATGCTGGTTGATCTTTAAATATATCAGTCATATATTGTACATTAAAACGGAAAAAGTCGATCATCTCACAAGATGCATCTATTTCTGCTTGGTGTACATTTTTAGATTGCGCAATCATTGTTGCTGCATTCATTCTTGCTCTGTAAGGCCCTGCTAATAATTCAGCAGCTTTTAAGAAAATAGAAGCTCTTTCCATCCAACTTACGCTAGACCAAGCTTCTCTTGCTGCTAAAGCAGTAGAAATTGCAGTATCTACGTGAGATTTATCTGCAGTATGATATTGTCCAACAACATGCTTGTGGTCATGAGGAGGCGTAATATTTTTTGTATTTCCTGTTCTAACTTCTTCGCCATTAATATGCATTGGCACATCAATATTGCTATTAAACATTTCTTTGTAAGTAGCTAATAATTCCTCTCTTTCTGGAGAACCTGGAGCATACCCTTTTACTGGTTCATTAACTGCTTCTGGAACGTTAAAAAATCCTCTTGCCATTTTGTGTGTTTTTAAGTTTTAATCGACTAATTTTGAGCGCCAAAGTTACAATTTTTGTTTCAATAAATTTAGTCGATTCTTGATGTCTTTTATTATTTGGAATTAAATATTTATGTCTAAATGCTCTCAAATACTTAAAATGTATATATGTGTACTGTAACATATCTTCCCTTAGGAAATAATAATTTTATTTTAACGTCTAATCGTGATGAAACGCCATCAAGAAAAACAATATCACCAAAGATTTACGAAGAAGATGGTGTTAAATTAACCTATCCTAAAGATGAGTTAGCAGGAGGAACTTGGATTGGAACAAGTAATAAAAATAGATTGGTTTGTCTGTTGAACGGAGGTTTTGATTCTTATGAGCGTGAAACTTGTTATAAAATGAGTAGAGGAATTATTGTGAAAGCTATTTTAAAGTCCGATGATTTTGAAAACTATATTCATGATTTTGACTTTATAGGAATTGAACCTTTTACGATTGTTTTGTCGGATTGGAATACTCATTTAAAAACTTACGAATTGGTCTGGGATGGCAAAAAAGTACACTTTAAAAAATTAGATCAAAAGCCACATATTTGGTCCTCGTCTTCTTTATATACTCATGAGATGAAGCAAAACCGAAAAACTTGGTTTACAAATTGGTTAAAAGGGAATACTGAGTTTCATCAACAAAAAGTTATAGAATTTCATAAAAATGAAATTTTAGGCACTATAGGGACTTCAATGAAAATGAAGCGTTCTTTTGTAGAGACTGTAAGTATTACTTCAGTAAAAAAAGAAAATCTAGAAATTTCTTTAACGTATTTAGATTTTTTAAATGACGCTAATACAGTGCAAAAGAAATTAGCAACACGATTATAATTCCAATAGATCCCAAAAATATATAGACCAAATTAAGCATTAAAAATTTTATAAACGTTTTTATATAGCCTTGTTGATAGAATTTTTTCATTGCTATTATGAGATAAATCAAAAAGAGAAGTAGAAAAACCCAAGCACTATCAACTTCCACACTTGTAAAAAATGAAATAAGGTAGAGCATTGAAAGTAACATGAAAAATACTGTTTGCGTATGAAAAACAAAAATCAAATGATCCACATATGTATACTCTCTTCTTATGTAAATAAACTTTAAGAATAAGGTAAAAATAGGCAAGAATATAAATAATGATATTGAGCCATAAGACAATAAATCACTTAAATATTCCTCTATACTATCTTTTTTAACTAGAGAGATTGCTACTTTTGCTCTAGTATATAGAAATCTGTTCGTAAAATTTTTATCGTAACCTAAAGTATCTAAAGCTTGATCTATTCTTAAATCTGGATATTTTTTTTGGTAATTTATAAATTTATCTAATCTCGAATCTCCTCCAAAAGAAATTCTATTTTCCTTGCTAATTTTAATTACAGTTGTATCTTTTGCTTCTTTTTCTATTTTTTTTAAAATTTGTTTTTTTAAAGAGTCAATCTCCTTTTTATTTAAAGTTTCTTTCTTTGTTTTATAGCTATCTTTAGTAACTTCTATAGTATCGTCTTTACTTTCTTCTGCAAGTTCTTCGAATTTATTTTTACTGATAGACAAACCAATAACTAAAAAGAAGAAGATAGAAACTGTTAAATAAAAACGAAACGGATTTGCATATCGGTTTCTTTTTCCATCAATATAATCTCGAGAAACTTTTCCTGGCTTTGTTAATAAGGGGATAAAGGTCGTCCAGAATTTTGAATCCCAGGAAATAAATCCATTAAAAACTTCGTGAACAAAACTTTTAAAAGTAATTTTATTTGTTTTATTTGCTTGTCCGCAATCTGGGCAGAATTTTTCTTGCCCATAAAATGGATGTCCACAATTTAAACATGCTGGATCTTTATTCTTTGCTACTTTATTTTTCGTTTTTTTTAGTTTGATAAGATTGGTGTTGAAAGTTGAAAGGTTGGTATAAATACTTTAAATTCTTCAAAAGTTTTAATATTTTTCATGGTGTAATACCCTTTCATGGCGCCCATTTTAGATTCTAAAAAACAACCAGAACTATAGGTGTAAACATCTTTAGGTCTCAATACTGGCGTTTGTCCAACAACACCCTCTCCTTTTACAATTTCTGTAATGTTTAACGAGTCAAAAATTTTCCAAAAACGATCTGTTAGTTGTACGATTTCAGATGACTTATTTTCAATAGTTATAAAGTAAGCGAAAATGTAATACAACCTGTTATTTCTATAACTTGTACCATTATATTTCGTTTTTACTGAAATTTTAATCCCTTTTGTAATTTGTTGAATCATTATAGTAAATGTAGCTTTTTTGTTTAAAAACTACAAATCAAAATTTCAGCTATTTACTTTGATTGTAAAAGCCAGCCCCAATTCCTATAACTCTATCATATAAACCACTAAAAGGTTTGTAATAAACGATTACAGTGTATTCGTTTTCAGTTTGAAAGAAAGTACCATTAATTTGGTTAGTATCTAACGTTTCATTTTCATCAACTGTAGCAAAAGTATAATTATAAAAACCTTGTTTTAGTAAAATTTGTCCTTCATAGCTATTATCTTCAAAATTATAAAACATTTTATTTTCTTCTTCAATTTTAAAATTATTGAAAGCTCCGTAAATATAGACTTCTTTGTCTACAATTGGTTTGTCTGCATATAAAGTAAAATGCATCATCGCATAATCTGCTTCAGTATTAGGATTTGATGCTTCTAAAGTTCTTACAACAAATTGACCGTTAATATCAGGGTTATAGGTATAGTCTCTATTTGGATTATAAGTAAAAGGATATAAATAATGATGAAAAACCGCTTTCATTTCTATTTTTACCACATTTAAACTTTTATTTCTGATGAATTTACTGTCAAAATTTAAATATTCATTTCCTCCCCAAAAATTAGTTTTGTTTGCGTAAGTATATTTAAGTTGATTTTGTTTGAAAAAGGTGGGTTTTAAATTAGTCAGTTTTTCATTCCAGTTTTCATTTTTTAACAAAACAACATTTACTTCTTGTGCAGGATTATTGATTCTTAAGTTTGGATGATTTATTGTAAATTCAACTGTTTGTTGTGTGTTTATTGTTTTCGTATTTCTGCTCCTAGAGACTTCAACTCCAATTATTGTTGCATTTTCATAGAGAACAAGTCTTCTAGAGAAAACAACTTCATCATTATCATTTAAAACCGAGACTAGATAATTTCCGCTTTTGGTAATTATAGAATTTATATTCGGAATTTTTACGGCATAATGTGTGTAATTTTGAAACGTACTAAAAGAATTGGTCACATCTATAATTGAATTCTGATCAAAACCATCTATAAACTGACTAGAAAGCAACCTGCTTTTTTGCCAATCATGTGTCATGTGTTCTATTTTATATTGGAAATCTTTGCTATCTGCATCCAAATCATCAAAAGATAATTCTAAAACAGTGCCTAATGGCACAATAGAAGAAAAGTTGTTTTCTTGTAAAGGCCTTAATTGAATAGACTTTATATTTTGTGAAACAACGATCATTGTAAAAAATAAAAAAGCGATGAAGATTCTTTGATGCATAACTTTATTTTGTGCTCTGTAAAAGTAATAATTTTGTATTTATAAAAATCAGTACAAATACTGTTCCTTTTTTATTTAATTTATAAAAGCAAGGTTTTATTCTGTAATACTATATTATTTAGGTAAGTAGAAGCTTTTTTGTAATTTAAATAATAATAATAAAGGTAATTAAGGGGTTTAACCAAAAAACAATTTAACTCAAGGCTACTGTTTTTTAGTGCGATTTTTTTTTTATTTAAATAACGACAACGTTTTTATAAAACCTGATTATTTAGAATAAATATAAATAATAATTTCAAGTGAATATATACTTCAAAGTGTATTAGAGATAGTGCTGAAAAGCCTTAAATTTGCTTGATTTTTTTAGATAATTAAAATTCCGAAATTACTATGTCAAAAGACATTCGTATTAAAAAAGGCTTAGATATTAAGCTTATTGGTGTTGCAGAAAAAACCACTATAGATGTTTCTTTAAGTAGTGTTTATGCAATTAAGCCAGAAGACTTTCATGGAATTACACCTAAACTTGTAGCCAAAGAAGGAGCTAAAGTAAAAGCAGGGGACACACTTTTTTATTCAAAGAGTGACGAACGCATTTTATTTCCTAGTCCCGTTTCTGGTGAAGTTGTAGAGGTAATTCGTGGAGCAAGAAGAAAAGTGTTAGCAGTTAAAATAGCAGCAGATTCAACACAAGAATATAAAGATTTCGGTACTAAAGATGCAGCAAAGATGTCTGCAGAAGAAGTAAAGAATCATTTGTTTACTTCAGGTTGTTGGCCATTTGTAAAACAACGTCCTTACGATGTTGTTGCAAATCCGAATCAAGTGCCAAAAGCTATTTTTGTTTCAGCATACGCAAGTGCACCTTTAGCTGCAGATTTAGATTATATCTTAACAGGTAAAGAAGCAGAATTACAAGCAGCAATTACAGCTGTTTCTAAACTGACTGAAGGTAAAGTGCATATTTCTATAGGCGAAAGCGCTAATTCTCCTTTAGAAAAATTAAAAGGAGTTGAAATCCATAAAGTTTCAGGACCACATCCTTCAGGAAATGTAGGAACTCAAATTTCAAAAATTGATCCTATTAATAAAGGTGAAGTTGTTTGGGTAATTACGCCGCAAGATTTAGTGATTGTAGGTGAGTTGTTACTTACCGGTAAGTTTAATGCGACGAGAACGATTGCATTAACAGGTTCTAAATTTAATACCCCACAATATGTAACTGCAATTGCAGGAGCACATATTATGGATATAGTTGCTAATAACTTAGAGAACGATAACACAAGAATTATAAGCGGAAACGTTTTATCTGGTACTCAGGTAAATGAAGAAGGCTTTATTTGTTATTACGACAACCAAATAACGGCAATCCCAGAAGGAGATGATTATGAATTATTTGGATGGACTAAACCCGTTTTTAATAAGATATCGACTTCAAGAGCGTTAACTTTTTCTTGGTTAACTCCGAAGAAAAAATACGATTTAAATACAAATACAAACGGAGAGCACAGGGCATTTGTAGTTACTGGGTCTTACGAAAATGTTTTTCCTTTAGATATTTATCCAATGCAATTATTAAAAGCATTCATGTATAAAGATTTAGATGAAATGGAAGCTTTAGGAGGATACGAAGTAGCCCCTGAAGATTTTGCGTTAACAGAGTTTATTTGTGTGTCTAAACAACCTCATCAGCAAATAATTAGAGAAGGTTTAGATTTAATGAGAGAAGAATTAGGATAAGATCATGGGCTTAAAACAAAACTTACATAATTTAAAAGAAAAATATAAAGGGACTAAAATGGCACCTGCATTTAATGCAATCCATACTTTTTTATATTTACCAAATGATGTTACTCACGGAGGAACTCATATAAAAGCAGCAGATGATTTAAAGCGTACCATGAATACGGTAATTTTAGCTTTAGTTCCTTGTTTGATTTTTGGAATGTTTAACGCTGGTTATCAGCATTATGCAGCAATAGATGGTTCTCTAAGAGCAGATGTATTAGCAAACTTTTTTACGTTTGATAATCTTTGGATTGGAATCATAAAAGTATTACCATTAGTAATTATTTCATACGGAGTTGGTCTTTTAGTAGAATTTATTTTCGCGGTTATAAAAGGTCACGAAGTAGAAGAAGGATACTTAGTAACAGGAATGTTAGTACCATTAATAGTACCTGTAGACACGCCGTTATGGATGTTATCAGTTGCAGTGGTATTTGGAGTTGTAATAGGTAAAGAAGTTTTTGGAGGAACAGGGATGAATATTTTAAATCCTGCTTTAACAATTAGAGCTTTCTTATTCTTTGCATATCCAACATGGATGTCTGGGGATAAGGTTTGGGTATATGACGCTGTAAACATGACAGATGCCGACGCTATTTCTGGGGAAACAATGTTAGGTTATTATGCTAAAGCTGGACAAGATTTAACTATAAAGGGAGCTAACGGCGTTGCAGATGTTGTAACTACATATGGAGATAGAGCAAATGATTTGTATTCTACTTGGGATAAGTTTGCAGGTTTTATTCCTGGTTCAGTTGGTGAAACCTCCACACTTTTAATCCTTTTAGGAGCCGCTTTTTTGATTTTTACTAAAATTGGAAGTTGGAGAATTATTGTTTCTACTTTCTTAGGAGCAGCAGTAATGGGCTTAATTTTTAACCAAATTGTAGCCGCCGATATTATTACAGAATCTAGTAAGTTTCACGGATTAATGAATACTGTTTGGTGGGAACACTTAATGATTGGTGGTTTAGCATTTGGAGCCGTTTACATGGCGACAGATCCTGTAACAGGATCTCAAACAAATAAAGGAAAATGGATTTACGGATTCTTAATTGGTTTTATATCCATTATGATTCGTGTGTTCAACCCTGCATATCCAGAAGGCGTATTTTTAGCAATTTTGTTAATGAATGTATTCGCGCCAACAATCGACCATTATGTAGTGCAAGGAAATGTAAAGAAAAGATTAAAACGTATTAAAGTTAAAACCGCTTAATTATGTCTAAAAAAACGGATAGTAATAGTTATACAATGATTTTCGCTATAGTTATGGTGTTTGTTGTTGGTTCTTTGTTAGCTTTTTTAGCTTCGTCTTTAAAGCCTACAATCAAGGAAAATGAAAGAATAGAAACGCAGCAAAATATTTTGTATGCGATGGGTGTTAATGAAAATGATGAGTCTAGTGCAAATTTTGTATCTACAAAAATTGCAGGAGAAGAATTTCAAAAATACATTAAAAAACAACTAGTTTTAGAAGGAAATAAAATTTCTGAAAGCGAAGATGCATATTTAATTGATGTTAAAAAACAGCAAGCGAATGCAAAAAATGGTAAAGTAAGAAAGTTGCCTTTATTTGTTGGTGAGAAAGATGGTAAGACATTTTATGTAGCACCAATTAGAGGAAAAGGACTTTGGGATGCAATTTGGGGATATGTTTCTATGGATGAAAATATGATAGTTAGAGGCGCTTATTTTGATCATAAAGGAGAAACACCAGGTCTAGGAGCAAACATAAAACAACGTTATTTTATGGATGATTTTATTGGCGAGCATTTAATGTCTGAATCAGGAGATTTTAAAGGAATTACGGTAGCCAAAGGAAACAACGATCCAAAGAACGAAGAGAAAACAGATTATGAAGTAGATGCAATTGCTGGTGCAACAATTACTGGTGATGGAGTTTCTGCTATGATAAAGAAAGATTTAGCATTGTATGTGCCTTATTTTAAATCATTAAAAAAATAATTTATGGGACTTTTATCAAAAAAAGACGCAGCATTACTGACAGATCCATTAGCGGATAACAACCCAATTACGATTCAAGTATTAGGTATTTGTTCAGCTTTAGCAATTACAGCAGAATTAAAAGCTTCTATTGTAATGGCAGTTTCTGTAATGTTTGTATTAGGTTTAGGAAACGTAGTGATCTCATTAATGAGAAATATTATACCCTCAAAAATTAGAATTATTGTGCAACTAATTGTAGTTGCAACTTTAGTAATTATTGTTGATTTAGTTTTAAAAGCATTTGCTTATGAACTAAGTAAAACACTTTCAGTTTTTGTTGGATTAATTATAACAAACTGTATTATTATGGGACGTTTTGAAGCTTTTGCTTTGGGAAACAAACCATGGAGATCTTTCTTAGATGGAATTGGAAATGCAGTTGGTTATGGTGTAATTTTAATCGTTGTCGGTTTCTTTAGAGAATTACTAGGTTCTGGTACTTTATTAGGATTTAAAGTTTTAGGGGATCCAATAGAAAAAACAGGATTGTATTCAATAGGATATGAAAATAACGGATTTATGTTACTATCACCTATGGCATTAATTGTTGTTGGTATTATTATCTGGATTCAACGTAGTAGAAATACATCATTAATAGAAGAAAATTAGAAGTTAGTAAGTAGTATTTAGTTATTAGTACTAATAACTAAATACGAACCACTAAAAACTTAAAAAATATGGAACATTTAGAATTATTTTTCAAATCAATTTTTATAGATAACATGGTTTTTGCAACCTTTTTAGGAATGTGTTCTTATCTTGCTGTATCTAAAAAAGTAGCAACTGCTGTTGGTTTAGGAGCTGCTGTAATCTTTGTATTAGCAGTAACAGTGCCTTTGAACTGGTTGTTAGATCAGTATATTTTACAGCCAGGAGCTTTAAAATGGTTGGGTGTAGAATATGCAGAATACGATTTAAGCTTCTTATCATTCATCATGTTTATTGCAACGATTGCAACTATGGTGCAATTGGTAGAAATTATTGTTGAAAAATTTTCACCTTCATTATACAATTCATTAGGTATTTTCTTGCCGTTAATTGCCGTAAACTGTGCTATTCTAGGTGGAAGTTTATTTATGCAATCTCGTGAAATTCCTACTTTAGGATTATCATTAACTTACGGAGTTGGCTCAGGAATTGGATGGTTTTTAGCAATTTTAGCAATTGCTGCAATTCGTGAAAAAATTAGATACTCGAATGTTCCACCTGCATTAAGAGGTTTAGGAATAACGTTTATTATAACTGGATTAATGGCAATTGGCTTTATGAGTTTTGGCGGAATGTTAACAGGTGGAGATGAAGAGAAGAAAGAAGAAAAACCAAGTATTGAAGCGAGAGTAGAAAAAGAAGTTTTAAAAAAAGAAAAGGCTAAAGAAATTGTAGCTAAAAATTTAAACATAAATCAATAATAGCATGATATTAGCAGCAGGTACATCAGGAACCGTAATTGCAACGGTAGCAGCTTTTTTATTAGTAACATTATTATTAGTAACGTTGTTGTTATTTGTAAAACAAAAATTATCTCCTTCTGGTCCAGTAACTATCACGATTAATGGAGAAAAGAAAATAGTAGTTGGTTCAGGTAGTACACTTTTAACAACTTTAGGGAGTGAAAAAATATTTTTACCATCTGCTTGTGGTGGTGGTGGATCTTGTGTACAATGTGAATGCCATGTTTTAGAAGGTGGAGGTGAAGCATTACCAACAGAAACACCACACTTTACAAAGAAAGAGCTAAAAACAGGAATTCGTTTAGCATGTCAGGTGAAAGTAAAACAAGACATGAATATTACTATTCCAGAAGAAGTATTTGGAATTAAAAAATGGGATGCAGTTGTAGTAAGAAATTATAATGTTGCTTCATTTATTAAAGAATTCGTTGTAGAAATTCCTGCAGATATGGGATATAAAGCAGGTGGATATATTCAAATTGAAATACCTCCTTGTGAAGTAAAGTTTGCAGATATGGATATTACAGCGCATCCAGAAGAGCACGAAACTCCAGATAAATTTAAAGCAGAATGGGATAAGTTTAAACTGAGACCATTAGTAATGAAAAATTCTGAAACTATAGAAAGAGCATATTCTATGGCTTCTTATCCTGCAGAGGGAAGAGAAATTATGTTAAATGTTCGTATTGCTACACCTCCTTTTGATAGAGCAAAAGGTGGATGGATGGATGTTAATCCAGGAGTAGCTTCCTCTTATATTTTTAGCCTAAAGGAAGGTGATAAATGTGTAATCTCTGGGCCTTATGGAGAATTTTTTATCAACGAATCTGAATCAGAAATGTTATATGTTGGTGGTGGAGCAGGAATGGCACCAATGCGTTCTCATTTATATCACTTATTCAGAACTTTAAAAACTGGTAGAAAAGTAACTTATTGGTATGGAGGTCGTTCTAAAGCAGAGTTATTCTATATGGAACACTTCAGAGCTTTAGAGAAAGATTTTCCGAATTTTAAATTTTTCATTGCATTATCTGATCCTTTAGAGACTGATAATTGGAAAGTGAAGAAAGATATTAATGATGAAGCCGGAGATGGTTTTATGGGATTCATACATAATTGTGTAATTGAAAATTACTTGAATCATCATGAATCACCTGAAGACTTAGAATTGTATTTCTGTGGACCACCATTAATGAACAATGCCGTTCAAAAAATGGGTGAAGATTTTGGTTTAGCAGACGAAAACATACGTTTTGATGACTTCGGTGGTTAAGTCTTATAATGACATTAATTATAAAGAAAACCGATGCAAATTTGTATCGGTTTTTTTGTGAATTTTTTATATTGTATTTTTGGAAACTAATTAAATTTCGAGAATGAAAGGGATTCTAAGAATATTAAAAAAAAACAAGTACATTAAAATAAAGTTAAAAAAAATTGCGACCAATCATCTAGAGTTAAAAGCTAAGATAAATGGTGTAAAAGGTCGTTTTATTTTAGATACTGGAGCATCTAACTCTTGTGTTGGTTTGGATATGATAGACCATTTTAATTTGTATGCTGAAGAAAGTGAAACCAAAGCTGCTGGTGCAGGAGCTTCAGATATGGAAACGCAGCAGTCAGAAAATAATTTACTTAAAATTGGAGATTGGAAAACAAATAAATGTCATTTAATTTTATTTAATTTATCACATGTAAATACTGCCTTAACACAGCATAACGCAAATAAAGTTCATGGAATTATTGGTGCAGATATTTTACTAAAAGGGAAAGCTTTCATAGATTACTCTAATAAAACTCTTTACTTAAAAAGAGCAAAAAAATAAATTGAATAGTTATTAATAATATAATACATAGAAATATGAGTTTGCAAAATCAGGTAATGGATAAAATGAAAGAAGCAATGAAAGCAAAAGATACAATTGCTTTACAAGCTTTAAGAGCTGTCAAATCAGCCTTTCTATTAGCAAAAACAGAAACAGGAGTTAAAGAAGAAATTACGGAAGAACAAGCAATAAAAATTATACAGAAACAAGTAAAGCAAAGAAAAGATAGTGCGGCTATTTTTATAAAACAAAATAGACAAGATTTAGCAGATCCAGAATTGTTAGAAATAGCTGTTTTAGAACAGTTTTTACCTGAAGCTTTATCAGAAGAAGAAATTGAAAAAGTTGTGGCTGCAACCATCACAAAACTAGGTGCTTCTGGCATGAAGGATATGGGTAAAGTAATGGGCCTTGTTTCTAATGAGCTTTCTGGGCAAGCAGATGGTAAAGTAATTTCTACTTTGGTAAAGAAGTTGTTGATGAATTAATTTTTTAAATATAATAACGGCTCCATAGTTCAACTGGATAGAATATCAGGTTTCGACCCTGACGGTTGCAGGTTCGAGCCCTGCTGGAGTCACTTATATA
>MDTF01016749.1_pt1 | contig 13375 bp, 11 predicted proteins | sample 811191 | NCBI WGS metagenome assembly MDTF01 (sample SAMN05326649, study PRJNA326480) | marine metagenome | isolation source: seawater | place: Southern Ocean | collected 2011
GTGGCAAGCCTTGGTACAAATACTTGGATGAAGATAAAATATCTATTGAAGGTGCAGAAGCGCTAAGTGGCATAAAGTCCATAAAGGATGTCTATAAAGAGAAAATAAAAGGTTTATTTAGTGGAAATTCATCAAACAAAAATCAAAAGGTCCACGATATTTCGCCTAAAAAGAAGGGTAATATTTTAAATGGTTTTTGGTGAAAAATTCTCTTGAATGTGATTAGGCAAATTTTCTAACTTTTTCAAAGTAATATTTTGAAAACCATTCTGCATCTGTCCGCCAATGCATAACAGCGACTTCAAAGTTTTTTCTATTTTCTCTCAAATCGGCTAGTGCTGTTAAGTGTGAAATTATCTTATTAAAGCGCTTTAAAGTAAATGGATCACCCCAATCATTAATATAATTTTTTGGGAAATAATCTGGAATTTTAGCACACAAGGAATATTCTAAAATGTCTTTTCTATCTTTTGCACTTCTGCCTTTTGTTTTACCGACAACATATCCAAAACATGAAAGAGGCGATCGGTCTACGCCAAAGAAATCGCTTAAGTTTTTAGTGGACTTATATTCCCGTTCAAATTCTATCTGGGCTTTTAAAATATAACCTGGCTTATTAATTCGTATTTTATTTAGATATTTATTTAGCTCATCTTGTTTTTGCTTCTTTTCAAGCGCCTTTTTCTTTTTGTTTAGTTTATTACTCTCAATTGTTTTAAGGTGTTTATTAATCTCGTCTTGCCTTTTCTTTTTTTCGATGGATTTGTTTTTATTTTTAATAAGTAGTCGATTATCTTTATCTTTGGCTTCTTCAGAGACAGGTGTGTTTACACCAAATATTTTTTGCAATGCCCAACCTAAGATAAAGAAAATACTAAGTGAAATTAAAACAGCAGGAACAGTTTCCATTCCTATAATAAGCTTTGAACCAATAAAAACACTTGCTATGGCCGACACCAACCACCAGATTGGTGAACTTGTATTTGTTTGGCTGTTATTATCTTTGTTTGTCATTTCAATACCTTTGCCGAAGGGTTTAAAAAATTTTTCCAAATTAATATGCATAAAATCAAAATAATTATGAGTAAAAAGTTATTACTCATAGAATGCTGTTATATAAATCCTATCATTGATTACTAAATATCTTAGTGGTAGCATATCTGGTGTCAATATGATGTAAAATCCTTAACAAAACATGATTGTATACTTATATGAATATAAAAAGACCCTATATCAATTTTAGAACCTCAGAACTGAATACATTCGTTGAAAAAGAAATAAGTACTCTCAAAAAATATGAAATTGAGCATTTAATAAATGAAATTCTTTTCCGAAAAAAAGCAAAAGATAAACTTAAAAATTGCTTAGATGCTTTGAAGAAAAAATTATCTGCTACGGAAAATAACACTATATCATCAACTAATGTTACGAAAATATCTTCTGAACCGATAAGTCTAGAAACATTCTACTATCAAAAGTTAAGTGAGTGCCGGGCAACTTCATTGCAAGAAGGTAATACCACTATTTCAAGTGAATTTTCTAAAATCCAGTTAAATTCAAAATTAAAAGATACAAATAACATTAATTTTATTTTTCCTGATGATAACAATAAAATTCCTTTAAACAGCTTAAATGCTATTGGATTTTCAGATGCCACAGAAGAATTAATTTTAGTATATAATTCGTTCTCAGAAAAAGATTTTGACAGTTCCCCATATTTGAAAAATATTGATTTGAAAAAAATAATTTTAAATGCGGAGCTTTTTATTTCGGATTCTGTAAACAAGAACTTGTTTGATATTACAAGAGCCAACAGTCAACTATTTAAAGCAATTTCAAGAATAAAAGATGAGTTTAATAGTTATAAACTTTTAAGAATCTATGTGACATCTAATAAAAAGATTTCACCCAAATACAAAGCTGTAGATTTAAACAAAATATATAAAATAGAAACTTCTCTGGAAATTATCGATATAAATAGTTTTTATCTATGTGATATCCAAATTGGAGAAACTATTTCTTCTGTTAATAAGGTTAAAAAAAATAACAAAGAAAAAATACAAAAAAGAAATCCAAAATGGACACGCAATGAAATTATAATTGCATTAGATTTCTATTTTAAACATTACCCTCATATTCCAGAAAGAAATACACCAGAAATTAAACAAATATCTGAAATTTTAAGAAATTTGGAACTAGAGAATAGTAAAAGTATCAGTGCAAACTATCGTAACGTGTCTGGTGTTTATATGAAATTAATGAATTTCCATTCTATAAATCCAAATAAACAGGCAAAAGGTTTGAGTGGCGGATCAGTACTAGATCGAGAAATCTTTTTTGAGTTTCAAAATAATCACAAAGATTTATCAAAGTTATCATATGAACTTACGAGCGGTGTGAAAGGTTTTGTTCAGAGTATACCCAAAATTAAAAAGAACCCATCAAAAGCAATCAGTAGAAAACCTTTTAAGCAAATATCGCATACAAAATCTTCTAATAAAAGAAATCCAAAATGGACGCGCAATGAAATTATAATTACATTGGATTTATACTTTAAAAACAGACACAATCTACCTAAGATAAATTCGTCTGAAATTAAAAAAACTTCTGATCTTTTAAGAAATTTGAAATTAAAAAAAGTTAAAAATATAAACTCAAATTATCGAAATATGGCAAGCGTCTATATGAAATTAAAGAATTTTCAATATCTCGACCCAAATCATACATTTGAAGGGCTTAGTCGGGGTTCTATTTTGGACCAAGAAGTTTTCAAAGAATTTCAACACAATCAAAGGGATTTGTCGTTTCAAGCGAATAAGATAAAAACAGATTTGAAAAATTTAGATTTTGTTGATGAGAATAATTCACCACTTAAAGCAAGTATATTTAAAAGACTTATAAATTTTTTAAAACCATAAAAACTTGACTCATAATAGATCTGGATATTAACTATATCAATATTACACTAAATATTGGTTGTTCGATAATGACATTTGAAGAATATTTTACAGAAAAAATGGATGAGTATCGTAGCTTTGCTATTCAAAACGGTACTACAAAAAAATATGAGTTTCTAAGGTCAAGTCTTGCAGCTACTGTGGATTATGGCGATCTAGAAAGTTTTGACATAATTGAAAATGATAATTATACAAACCAATGGCAACCTGCAGCTGTCAGTTTTAATGAAGAATTTAATCAACTTGTTGTTATTGATAATATTTTTGGGGAAGGTGATCTTGATGAATTAGGATCTCTGACGAAAACAGAAATTAATGCAAGTTTCAAAAGAGCACATAAATTCATCATTAATTGTGTAAACGAACCTTTAATATCATTTGCAGAAACTAATTCTGATTTATATCACGTATCCGCAAGAATTAAGGATGAATGGTCTTCATTCAAAAATGTTAAGATATTAATCTTATCAAATAAAAAAATAAGCAAACGCATAGACGAATTGAAACAAAATAGTCCAATAGGCAACAAAGAATTAGCTGTAGGAATTTGGGACTTAAAGAGATTTTATGAAGTTGAAAGTTCTGAAAGTGAACGCGAAGAAATTATAATTGATTTTACTGAAAAGCCATTAGAAGCATTACGAGCCTCTAGTACGGATGAAATGGACTCATATTTAGTAATGATGCCAGGTGAAAAACTTGCTGAAATCTATGGCCACTGGAAATCACGAATACTTGAACAAAATGTAAGAAGTTATCTGCAAAATAGATCTAACGTTAATAAAGGTATTCTTTTGACTTTAGGCCAAATGCCATCAAGATTTTTTGCCTATAATAATGGTATAACTACAACTGGTGAGACAATAGAATTTGACAGTACTAACAGACATATTACAAAAATTCATAATTTACAGATTGTTAATGGTGGACAAACAACAGCTAGTATCTACAGAGCAAGCAGAGAAAAAATAGATTTATCTGAAGTAAATGTACAAATGAAATTAACAGTAATTTCAAAAGATAAAGTTAATGACCTAGTTCCAAATATTGCTAAATTTGCCAACAGTCAAAACCCTGTAAACGCTGCTGATTTATTTTCCAACCATCCTTTCCATCAAAAAATTGAAAATTTTTCTAGGAAGTTAATTCCACCAACTCAAGAAAATAAGGTAGGATTAGGTAAATGGTTCTATGAGAGATCAAGAGGCCAATACTTAAACGAACAGAATGATAAAACACCATCACAAAGAAAAGAATTTCAGCGGGATAACCCAAAAATAAAGTTGATCACAAAAACTGATTTAGGTTTGATATTAAATTCGTGGGATGAAAAACCATATGTAGTTAGTAAGGGTGCCCAAGCAAACTTTAAAGTATTCGCGTCTACACTTAAAACTGCTGAAGAATGGGAAAAGAATAACGCACAATTTAATGAAGAATATTTTATACATTTAATTGTCAAAACTATAGTCATGCGTTCATTAAGAAAAGAAATACCTAAAGAAGAGTGGTATGAAGGATTTCCAGCGAATATTGTTACTTATTCAATCGCATTCTTTGCTTATTCAATGCGATTATCGAAAGTATGTTTAAACTACAATTCAATATGGAGATCTCAAGAGGCTCCTCTAGAAATAATAGCCATTTTACTAATGATTGCAGAGGAAATTAATACTCACATACTTTCAACACCAGGTAACCCCACAACTTATGCAAAATCTAAGAGGTGTTGGGACGAATATTTATCAAAAGTAGAATATATGCAGTTAGATGAAGCCGCAGGTTTATTTGCTAATTTATCTGAAACCAAAACAATAATGGACGATGCTATAGAAGAAGAAAAACAAGTTAATTTGATTGAAAATGAAATTGATTTGTTGTTAATTAAAGCTCATTCCTGGGATGAAATTTTCAAATATATTTCAAAAAATAGCCAGATGTCACCTAACAAAAGTTCAATAATAAAAAAACTTCAGAAAGGTGAAATTCCTGAAAGCTTTCAATTACAAATGATCATGGATGACGTGAAAGGCTATGAAAAACTTGGGGGTCTTATTGATCGAAAAAAATAAGATATGAGTAAATTTGAATTAGAATTTGAGGTTTTTTTTAAAAAAAAGAAAATAAGCTTTATTCGAAATGATAGACAAAAATTTGGCACTCCTGATTTTTCATTTAAAGGCAATGGAACAGAGATAGTTTTATTTCTGCATGGTTGTTACTGGCATGGCCATAATTGCAAGGAATGGAAGCTCAACAGTTTTGGACTATCTAGACAAGCTGCGTCGAAGTATAAAGATAAAGAAGTCATTTCTTATTACATGAATAAGCCTAATTTTATATACCTGAGGTGTTGGGAATGTGAATACAAAGACAACAAAAATTATCATCTGGAGAGAATATATAACTCTATACTGCAGTTTTAATTGTATCTAAGAAATTACCAAATAATTTTACAAGCTCTTCTTCTTCCATAATTGCATACATCTTTTGACCACCGGCTTTGTCAATATATCGTAACCAAGGCCTATATAAAGCTCTTTTAAATTCATTACCTTTATTTTTTTCATTTTTTATAACTAACAAAACCGCTAACAGTACATTTGGAATTTGAAAAATTCCTGTGCGTTCAATAATATTAGCCCTTAGATCAGTATTTTGACATAACACTTGCACCAGTTCTTCAAAGTTTTCTTCTTTGCTGCATTTTTTTACTGCGTGCCCATTCCACCATAATCGGGCGACAACATTGTTCCTATCAAACCCTCTTTTGCCACCAACTATAGTAAAGAAATGCTGTTCTATTTTTGTTTTTGTTAATTTTTTGTTTTTTTCTGAATGGCGTTTTTTCGTATATTCTAAAAAAAATTTATGGCTTAATGCAGTCCAAACCCTTCCATCCCTTGCTTGATATGCAGTTAATCCTTTGAGAGCATTATATACAATAACAGAATTTTTTGCATCTAGATCACCTGCCTGAAGGCTTTCATCATAAATTAACATATCGCAAAGATTTTCTGGCATACTAGTGTTTTTCAACGAATGATTATAGTTATTTTTGAAAAAATTTTCACTAAAACCATCGGAATAACGTTGTAAATTTTCTTCAACATTTCCAAATAGATTTAAAACGGTTGACTGAGATAAAATTGGAATTTCCATTTCTATATTTCACCTTGTAATACATTTAATATTGTGTTTTTGAATAATGCCTGTGCTTGATTATGGGGCTCATCTCGAACGTCATTGCTTTTTTTCAGATCATCTAAAGCATTTGTTAATGACTGAGCCCATTTTAATTCTGTATATTCATCAGGTTGAGCTTTTAACATTGTTAATGCATAAGATATGGCCGGAACATATAGCACATTAAAAGAGAGTTCCCGTCCTTCTTTTGTATTTTTTAATGGAGCCATTTTTTTATTAAGCTTGGGGCTAATGTTTATCTGTATATAATCACTTTCAAGTGAAATATCATATTCTCCATCTTTAAATTTTGGTGTTGTGTGTAAAGAAACTATTGATTGGGGACTGTTTATTGGTTCTTTATGAACAAATGTTCTAGCTGTAGGTGACTCTGCTAGAAGCATACCTTTAGTCACTTCAAATTCTTTAAATCCAAATTCAGCATTAATTTTTTCTGACTTCAAAATAAAGTTTTTTGTTGCTACTACAACTGCTCTAATTGTTACTTCGCCATATAAATTATTTGCATTAATATACATAATATCTTGATATAAATTTGTTGCTGCATCCTTATGTTCTATTGTTTGTTTGCAAGAAAAAAAAGTATCGCGGCACTGTACAACGACTGAAATCTCAGCTTGAGTCTTGCCAATCGCATCTTTTATTGCTTGGTTTAAACCAAACATTTGTATTTCAATTTGCATTTCATCTTTATTTTCAAAGCTTTTAGACTCGTTAAATTGTGGATCAAAATATTCGTCTATATAGTCAGCATTATCCTTTTCAAACTCACTAAGTGCTTGGCGTTGTACAGGGTAGCCATATGATTTGTTTGGATTATATTTCATTTGATTCACTCTTGGATGCTAAAATCTCCAAGCCTCCATTCACCTCTTTGGACAATACTACATCAAAGGTTTTCTTTAATTCTCCGTTAAAATCTTTTTTGACAATCTTTATTCTTCCATCGTCTTGTAATTCACCAAAGCTTGATGCACTTATTTTTGTAGCATAACTTTGGTCTAACCCAATTTCTAATACTGTAATGATACAATCTGTAATTTCTGGCATCAAAAATGTAACTGAAAACCCTTTTTTCGTTTTCACTATTCGCTGACGTGGTAACTTTATATTTTGAGATTTAGATTTTTTGTTTCCTGTACCTCCCTCGCCTGATCCATGGCCAGTGCCATTACCTCCATCACCGCGAGTTCCATCGCCATTTTCGGTAGACCCACCACCATCTTTACCTTCTTCACTTCCCTCATCTATAATAGGGTCTCGAGCAGGTAATTTTATCTTCATTTTTTTTCTATTATATATGAAACCACCATTAATATTTTCCTCTTTTGTTTTGGTAGCTGAGCTAGGATCATTGTCAGTATCATCATAGAAAAATTCGGTCAGTTCCGAAACTGATCTGTTATCTAGGACTTCTTCTGATGCTATTTCTATTATTGTTTCTCGCAACCATTTACTCAATTCTCTAAACGCATCCCTGCCATGCTCTCTATCTTGTTCAGGCATATTATCTATCTCTAAAGCATTATGTTGCGCAGGTTCCATTGAGCGGAATAAGCTATTCCCTTTTCTATCAAGAATTTCGACAACTCCCACGAAGTCTTTTATTGTGGCTTTAGGCGCCTGACCTGAAGCCCAAAATGAGTTTCTTTGCCCTTGTTTTAGATGATCTGTAATTTTCATATTTTCGCGAATGAAACAAATTTTTCTTGGTGCACCTTCTTCGATGATGACGCGAAGTTTTATATCATATTTTTCAAGTATTTTATTTTCAAATTCCTTTACTTTTAAATCATCTGAAAGACATTGATGGTAATAATACGCTTCATTTAATTCAGGTACCTCATTACCTGTGTGTTTTTCAATCTGCTTTACAATTTCCTGATTATGAAAATATGTTTTTTTATTTTTTATTTTCTCTTTATTAATAATCAGTTCAGGAAGAGATCTTTCAGCTGGATCTTTTAGTCTTACTTCAAGAGCTCCTCTTTCTATTGCGGCAAAAAAATCAGAAACTATGTAACCTGCAATAATTGGCATCCAATCTCTATTTGCCTTTGTTCTAAAGCCAGGAATGCCAATAGTTGTGCCTCTAGTTTCTCGTACTAACCATTGATATCGTTCATCTTCTAATTGCTTAAGTGGTTGAAAATTTTCAGCCCCCCAATATCCAGTTCCACTTTTTATTTTTTCAATGCCACTTTCTTGAATTTTTCGATACATTAAGCGTGCTCGACCTTGGTATAAAGTTTTGATACCAGATTCTTCTTCCCACATGGTGCCAACATATATAGTTCTAAGCGGGGTGGTCGCCAAGGGGGCTGCTTTACCAATTCCATGGGATCCAGCTCTGTTTTGATCTCCACCAGAGCTACCTTTACTTTTCATATATTTCAAAAACGGTTGCACACTATTTTTTTGTTCAGTGTCAGGCATCCCGGAGGTATTCTCATCAGAAATTACTAAAACAGGCAAAGTTTTCATTTTTGAATATGTTAATGTTTCACTTATCTCTTTTTTATAAGCGTCACCTTCAGTATGGGCACTATTTTCTTGAATATACTCCATGTGATCTTTGATTGTATCAAGGTCTGGTATACAAGCTCTTGGTAAATTTTGTAGTTCAAATGTAACTATTACTGGTGAATTTTTATCAAACCTTGCATCAATACTATTTTGTATTATTTCTCTGGCTAAATTTTTAAAAACATTACTTTTAAAATTCGCAATGTCTCCATCATTCCACCCATCGAGTGAACCATCTTCGTTAGTTGCAAATTCCCACATTTAAATATCCTAATAGAATCTCTTTTTGATAATCAATTTTTATACATCAAACTTTAAAATCTTGCAGGCCACAATACATTTTTTAATAAAGTGTCAATTTCAGCACCAAATATCTTCAATTGCTTTTCATAAATCTCTGTATATTCATCATATAAATACTTAATATTACTTAAAGCTAAAAAGTTGTTTAGATCTTTAGGTTCATTCTCTAAAATTTCTCCAATATTAGAAATTACAGCTAAATTTAAACTAGGGCTGTATGATTTGTCGTCTGTAAAATATATATGAATTTTTATCCTTAATAACCTTAGCTCTGACCTGAGTATTTCTGGTGTAATATTTTGTTCAAAATCTATATCTTCGTCTGAAGGTTGATAATCCTCATCTATTTCTTCATCTTCAGCGCTTGGATCCACTATATCATTAGCCTCAGATGCTGACGTATTTTTTGCGTAATTTAATAGCTCTGAATATTTTTGATCTGAAGATCTTATACTATCTTTTATTTCTGATAACTGACTGTTAATTTCAGAAATTTTATCAATAAAGTTACTTTCTTTCTTATTTTCTGTGGTTTTGACAGTTTCTGAATGTCCTTTTTTTTCATCTTGTGATGTCAAACTCTTTAGTAGTTCATTTGATTTATTAATTATAATTGTATTGTAATAATATGAAGCTTTTGGAACTGATGCGATTTCACATATTCTAATAATTGTTGAAAGAACTGATGCATTCCATCCGATATCATTACGCGGATTAATTGTATGATGAGCAAAAAAGTTCCTATGCTCACGTATTAATCTCATAAGTGGGGCTAATTCAGATATTTGCTTATAAAAGGACTTAATTTTTTTTTCAGTTATGTCTTTATTTTGAGATCGTAATTTCAAACTATTTTCGGAAAGGCATCTAGTTATGTAAACAATATTTCCTGTAGACCGAAAGCCATTATCATTATTAAAATCAAACCTTTCAAGAAAAACTCTTGAAAGATCAATTATGTCTGAATTTTTTAAATTTGTGAGTTTGAGTTCAATTTTTGTATTATCGTAAGAACTAAAATTTCCATTTTTTGTTGCAGCTGAAAAGGCAATTGATAGCGAATTTATAATAATTTTGCATATATGAGTTTGAGTTTCTGTACTATTGAAAAAATCTCTAACTTTTGCATACATGTTTAAATCCTATCTATTCACTGAATTCAAATTTCAACTGATCACTTCCATTTAAAATCTTTGATACGTCGATATTTGGCTCAGTAGAATTATAATTCTTATCGTAAAGTGTGGAAATTATGCTTTCGATAATAATTTTTGCGCCATTCGGTGGGATTGCCATGCCTATTTGCTTTCGAATGCTTTCTTTTGAGCCAGAGAACTCATACCAATCAGGAAATGTTTGTATCCTGGCACGTTCTCTGTTGGTTAGCGCTCTATTTTCTTCCCAATGGTACATATGAGTGCCACCACCACCACTTCCAGTCACTGTATATGCTGGCTTGGTTGAATCTAGACGTTTGTATATGTTGCTTAACTTTGCTTTTGTTACTTTTAATCTAACATTTTCTGGCATTTCTGCAGTCCATGCATTTTCACCAGGTTTTGTATATTTAAGTCGTTCTATTACATTTTCACTTTGCCGAGTTAACTCTTGGTGGCTTACTGAAGGTGGTATATTTGACAGAGCTTCACCAGCTGTTTGTGTATGACCAGTTGGCCTTGGAACTTTGAATGTTTTTTTCAATTCTTTTAAAATTCCAACAATTATAACTCTGTGACGCTTTTGGGGAATTCCATATTCCTCAAATTTGTATTTATGTGCAACTAAGTCATACCCAGCTTCATCCATGTCTTTCAGAATTGTGGCAAATGCCTCACCTTCGTTCGCGCTTATTATGCCACCTACATTTTCAGCAAGAAACCATTTTGGTTTATCTGTTCTGTTTAAAACTGTAATGCCGTGTTTATATAATGGTCCAAAATGCCCATTTATGCCCTTTGATTCACCTACAATACTAAAATCATTACATGGAAAACCAAATAGCAAGCCATCAACAGACTTTAATTCCCCAGTTTCTGTTAAATCTATATTATTAATATCATCACAAATTACTTGAATTGGTTCATTTATACGGAGCGTTTCTGTTTGATATTTCTGGATATTTTTTTTGTAAGTTTGACATGTGTCTTCATCAATATCAGTTGCCCATTTGTGATGTATTAGTATTTCCTTGTTATCCAAATTAATTGAACTCATTGAGGCACCCAGGCCACCACCGCCTGGTCCAGAAAATAATTCACCAATTGATATCAAAATAGTATTTTTTTTTGTATTAGATGCCATGAATTTACCATAGCTGCTGAATTTCTTAACTGCAATAATGATAATAAATAAAAGTTCTAAATTATAGAAAATATAAATGTATAATTTGAAATTTTTAATTCCAACTGATATTTAATTCATCCCATTGCGACTGCGCTCCAAAACGTAGTGGTAAAATAGTAGTGCCAACCCCGGATGTCACAAATACTGTTCTTTGATCATCCTCATAAAGTCCACAATGAGCTTCAGATGGGGCGTCAGAGGGTACCCATAAGGGACCAATGTATGGAAGACTTATCTGACCACAATGTGTGTGCCCAGCAATAACGAGTCCTTTAACACGCGCATCAAAAGCGCCAGCTGGGTCGTGTGTAATTGTAAGTCTGGGAATATTCTCACATTCTTCAGGGTAATCTACATAATCATATCTATTTGTATATTTGTCACCCAAGCCCCGAATGCAAACATTTCCTTTAACTGTTTGAATTAATGAAGTTTGGTTTTCCATTACATCAACACCTAATCTGTTAAATTCTCTAATCCATTCTTCCGCATCAGACCAACTTTCATAGTTTCCCAACACGACAGCCCTTGGCAAAGGGTCGATCAATTTCATTATCTCTATAATATTTTTACGATGGGATTGCATATCATCTACTGCTTTAGGGTCGGATGTGTAATCGCCCACAAAAACAACCAAATCAGGCTGTGTTGATTTTATTTCTAGAATTAGGCTTTTAAATGTATCTAGATTATCAATACCTTCCGGCAGGTGTATGTCCCCAATTACTGCAACTGATATTGAGCTTGAGGTTAGTGATGTATCAGAAAGAGAAATGCTGACTGTATTACGCTCAGTACTTAAATTCTGCGTTATTACTATAAAAATATAACTAAATAATAAAACGCAAACAAAAGCCCAAAATAGTTTTATTTTCATATTCTAACTCTTAATAACTTAAATTTATAATATTGCTTTCATTTATACATATGCAATTAAGGTTTTTTTTGAAAGAATTAATAGTAAAAATAGAAAATATCATTATGATCTTCTTGATTGTATTTTATAAATAGATTTTGGTGTTTTTAAATGGTTAATAAAACTTTTGTTGCTTTATTTTTTTATTAATGTCCTCAGTGACTTGGGCAGAAGAAAGCGAAGTGATTAATGATTGGTTGATAAACTTTGATGATACAGTTTGTTGGGCGACTGCTTCAATTACAGAGGACCCTTTCAATGACGAATATGATTCAAGTGAAGACTTCCAATTTACAGTATCATTTCATAATGGAGATACAGTTCCACAATTTACAATTATCTCAGTTACTCAAGGAAAAGCTGTAACAAGCGCAACTGTGAAATTTGGAGGTGATAAATTTAAATATACAGTTATTGATGACACAGCCTTTTCACTTTCAGAAGATGACCGAGATATAGTTTTCAATATGCTGGAAGGTAAAGTTCCCTATGTTCTATTGGGTATAAACAATGAAGATATACATCCCACGCCTTCCGTATCTTTAGATGGTTTCAAAAAAGCATATAATTATATAAGCAAAATATGTTCATTTCATAAATTCCCAAAGGCATTAAGTGGCGTAAGTTGAATTTGTGTTTCCTAAATGTACTAAGTCCCACTTATAGCTAATTTTTTCCCAGTAAAAAGTTACCCCATGCCTCCATCATCTCACGCCTTCTTTTAATCATATCAGTGCGAAGGTAGGCCCTCTGTACAGAGCTACCGACAGCATGCGCGAGCTGCATTTCAGCCATATTTCTTTCATATGCGTTTTCGGCTGCCCAGTCCCTAAATGTAGAGCGTAGGGCATGTGGAACTGCAGGGCGTTTTACTTGGGGGTCAATATAACCCACGCCACCACGTTCTTTATCAGCTTTATGCATTTGACGCATTATCGCGCTGATTGTCATATCTGACAGCATTTTACTCTTAGCTGAAGGGAAAACTAAGGGGCAATTTTTACTTTGAGACAAACTGCGTAAAAGCGCCACAGATTCTGAGGTCAGGGCAACACGATGCTCCTTCCTAGACTTCATTCGTGAAGCGGGGATAATCCAAGTCGCAGAAGTAGCTGTGACACAA
>MDTF01017149.1_pt1 | contig 13375 bp, 9 predicted proteins | sample 811191 | NCBI WGS metagenome assembly MDTF01 (sample SAMN05326649, study PRJNA326480) | marine metagenome | isolation source: seawater | place: Southern Ocean | collected 2011
GATAAATTTCAACAAAGTATATATAATTGCAGAAGCAGGTGTTAATCATAACGGTAGCTTTAAACTAGCAAAAAAATTAATTATAGAAGCTAAAAAAGCCGGTGCAAATGCAATTAAATTCCAGTCCTTCGCTGCGGAAAATTTAGCTATTAAGAATTCACCATTAGCTGAGTATCAAAAAAAAGATACTAATAAAAAATTAACCCATTATCAAATGCTAAAAAAATTAGAATTAAAAAATGATGATTTTAGAAAATTAAATGAAATATCAAAAAAATTAAAGATAGATTTTATCTCTACACCATTTGATGTTGATTCAGCTAAATTCCTTAATTCCTTGAAGGTAAAATTTTTTAAAACTGCATCTCCTGATTTATCCGACTATTATTTACACAGATATTTATCTTCCACAAAAAAAATAATAATAATTTCCACAGGAATGTCCAGCATGGTTGAAATTAAAAAATGTTTAAAGGTTTATAAAAAAAAAAATATAATTTTGATGCACTGTGTTTCTAGTTACCCAGCACCAGATAAAAGCTTAAATTTAAAATGTTTAAAACTACTTAAAAATTTATGTTCTGAAATTGGATTTTCAGATCATTCACTTGATAATACGGCCTCAACAATTGCAGTATCTCTAGGCGCCAAAGTAATTGAAAAACATTTCACTTTAGACAATAAAATGAATGGCCCAGATCATTCTTTTTCGTTAAATCCAAAGAAACTAAAAATTTTTATTGATCAAATTAGAACCACAGAAAAAATACTAGGTTTAGCAAAAAAAGAGTGCCAACCTGTAGAAAAAAATGTAAAGAAAATTTCTGTGAAAAGTGTAGTCGCTTACAGAAATATTAAAAAAAGAGAAAAAATTACATTAAATAATATTTGTTTAAAACGACCAAATTCTGGAATTTCAGGCTTTGACTTAAAAAAAATAATTGGCAAAAGATTAAATAAGAAAATTCTAAAAGATCAATTTATTAGATTTCGCGACATATTGAATTAAGAATTTGATAAAAATATTATTAATTACAACTTATTATGTTATAGCTATTTTATGAAAATATTTATTTCGGGTGCAGATGGTTTTTTAGGTTCGCATCTTACTGAAAAACTTTTAAATCTCGGACACAAAGTTACAGCTTTATCATATTATAATTCCTTTGGATTTACTGGATGGTTGGATGAAATTAAAAAAAATAAAGATTTAAAGATAATTCATGGAGATGTAAGAGATTATAATTTTTTAGATGATGCCCTCAAAGGACATCAAATTGTTTTTCATTTAGCTGCGTTAATATCAATTCCTCATTCATATAAATCTTATTCATCTTTTCTTGATACAAATGTGATCGGTACATCAAATATACTCACCGCCTCTAAAAAAAATAACATTAAAAGAGTTATTGTTACGTCTACAAGTGAGGTTTATGGCACAGCGCAATATGTTCCAATTAATGAAAAACACCCTTTAAATGCGCAGTCACCTTATGCAGCCAGTAAGATTGCTGCAGACCAATTATCTTTATCATTTTTTAAATCTTTTAATTTACCTGTTGTGATAATTAGGCCATTTAATGCTTTTGGCCCAAGACAATCTACTAGAGCTATAATCCCAACTGTTATTACGCAGTCACTCCAAGGAAAAAATATTAAACTAGGAAACACATCAACAGTAAGAGATTTTACTTACTTCAAAGATACTATAGACGGATTTATAAAATGTATGAGTAAAAAAGGTATAGATGGAGAAACAATAAATGTTGCCAGTGGTTATGAAATATCAATCAAAAAAGTGATAAGCACTATATTAGACTTAACCGAGTCAAATGGAAAAATTATAAAAGAAAAAAAAAGATTTAGACCAATCAAAAGTGAAGTAAATAGACTTTGGGGATGTAATAAAAAAGCTAAAAAACTTTTAAGTTGGAAACCTAACTATTCTGGAATTAATGGCTTTAAAAAAGCAATTTCTGAAACTATTGAATGGTATAGAGAATCTGAAAATTTAAAAAAATTTGATCCAAATCAATTTAATATTTAGTGTGAAAAAAAAATTTCTAGAAAAAATATCTATAATAAAAAAAAAAATTTAAAGATAAAAATATTTATCTACATGAGCCATCTATATTAAAAGATGATATTGCAAGTGTCTTAAAAGCTTTAAAGGAAAAGGAAGTATCCACATATGGAAAATATACAAGAATTTTTGAAAATAAGATCTCTCAATTTATCAAAAATAATAATGTAATTTCAGTAGTTAACGGTACATCAGCATTACATCTGGCATTAAAAATGCTAAATGTAAAAAAGGGAACTGAAGTTTTGGTTCCATCACTAACATTTGTTTCAACAGTTAATGCAATTATTTATAATGGTGCAGAACCCCATTTTATTGAAGCAGATTCAGAAAACTTGTCTGTTGATATTTTAAAGCTTGATAGTTATTTGAAAAAAATAACCTTTAAAAAAAATAATAAAACCTTCAATAAAAAAACAAAAAAAGAAATAAAATATTTAATATTAGTTCATTTAAATGGACTCTGTTGCGATATATCTCTTTTAAAAAAAACTTTAAAAAAATATAAAATAGGAATCATTGAAGACGCCGCAGAAGCCTTTGGCTCTTATTATAAAAAAAAACACCTAGGAACATATGGTGAGGTTGGCATATTTAGCTTTAATGGTAATAAGATTTTTACTACAGGTGGTGGAGGGGCAATAGTTTTTAAAAATAAAGGACTTTATGAAAAAGGATTAAGTTATGCCTCTAATTGTAAAAAAATAGTTTCAAATGAAACAGATTATTTGGATGTGGGGTATAACTATCGAATGCCAAGCTTAAATGCTTCTTTGGGAATTTCTCAAGTTAAAAAAATAAATATTTTTAAAAACAAAAAAAAAAATATATATAATTTTTATAAAAAAATATTTTCAAAAGATTCATTAATAAGATTACTGGCACCACAAGAAAATGTTGATTCTAATTATTGGTTAAATACAATAATGATAAAAGATAATAAATTTATCAATAAAAAAAAATTAACTCTTCTTTTTAAAAAAAACAATATACACGTGAGATCAATCTGGAAACCACTTCATTTAATTAATAGATATAAGAACTTTCAATCAATGAATTTAAAACAAACAGAGAAAATTTATAGTCAGACAATTACATTGCCAAGCAGTCCCTTTTTATGGAAGTAGAAAAATGAAAAAAAAAATATGTTTTTTAACATCAACAAGAGCCGATTATGGATTACAAAAAAACTTAATCAAAAAATTTAAAAGTAATAAAGATATAGAAACAAAAATTATAGCTTGTGGAACACATTTTTCAGCTAAATTTGGCAATACAATCAAGGAAATAAAAAAAGATTCATTGAAAGTAGATTTTAACATTAAAATAAATATATCAGATGACAGTGCCTATGGGTCCTCTAACTTTTTCGCATCATTGTCATCAAAATTTAATAAAATTATAAGAAAGGTTAATCCAGATCTACTAATAATCCTTGGTGATAGATTTGAAATGCTGGCCGCAGCATCTATTGCTGTTATTCACAATATACCAATATGTCATTTACACGGTGGGGAGAGTACTGAGGGGGTTATCGACGATTCAATAAGGCATGCAATTACAAAATTATCATCTCTACATTTTGTAGCTCATAAAAAATATAGAGATAGAGTTATTCAAATGGGGGAAAACCCTAAAAATGTGCATTGTGTTGGTGCTCTAGGACTTGGTTCAATTATTAATAAAAATTTTTCAAATAAATTACAGATTGAAAATTTATTAAACATAAAGATGAGAGAAAAAAATCTTATTGTAACTTATCATCCAGTTACATTGACTAAAAATTCAATCAAGGACATTACTGAGTTGCTTAGCGCTTTAAATTTTTTTAAAGAAATCTGTTTTATAATCACTTCACCAAATATGGATACAGAACATAACAAAATAATAACTAAGATTAAAAATTTCGTAAAAAAAAATGATAATGCTTATTTTTTTAAATCTTTAGGAAAAGAAACATATTTTGATTTATTAAATTCATTTGATGGCGTTCTTGGAAATTCATCGAGTGGAATTATTGAGGTTCCTTCATTTAAAAAAGCTACAATAAATATTGGTGAAAGACAAAAAGGCAGAATTCAATCAAAATCAGTAATAAATTGTAAGCCATTAAAAAAAAATATAATAGTTTCAATAAAAAAAATTTTCTCACATAAATTTAAAAAAAAGTTAAAACAAAATAAAAATCTCTATTATCTTCAAGGAACCGAAAATAAAATTTTTAATATAATTAAAAAAACAAATTTAAAAGATTTGAAAAGAAAATGTTTTTTTGATAATGTATAAGCCATTGTTATCAAAATAATTTTTTTATATGAGTCACAAAAGAAACTGTTTGTAGAAATGATTATTCCAAAAATAAATTTTAATTTACCAAAAAAAAATTCAGTCTTAATTTTTGACCATTTGCATGCAAAAATTTTAGAGGACATGATCAAGCCTAATAAAACATTTATTATTAACATTAGAAATTCAGTAAATTTATTTGCAGGATTCTATGCTTTATTTTTTTTTTACAGATCTAGTTTTAAAATAGAATATATAAATTTTTTTTTAAAAAAATCAAAAACTAAATTATTGGTAAGTTTTGGCTTTAAAAGAATTATTTTATATAATTTAAAAAAATACAATCCAGATGTTAAATTCATTGCAATACAAAGCGGCTCTTATGATAGGAAATTTTTATCATTATTAAAAAAAAACAATCATCAAAAACTTTTTTGTGATTATTTTTTTTGTTATTCAAATTTACATAAAAAAACTTTATCAAAATTTATAAATGCAAATTATATAACAGCAGGGTCAATATTTAATAATTATTATAAAATAAATAATCGAAATAAAAAAAAAGAGGCTATATTTATATCACAATATAGAAAGAATATACTTGATGTAGAAAATAAACATCATTTTCCTTTAGAGTATATACGCAAAGGAGAAAGATTTATTCTTCCAATTCTATATAAGTTCTGTTTAAAAAATAATTTAAAATTAAGCATTCTTCCAGGTGAACCCAATATTCAAGAACAAAAAAAACACTATTCAAAAATATTAAATAATAAAAATTTTTATATATACAAAAGAGATATTACAAAATCTTATAATATTATTGATAAAGTTACATTTAGTGTTTCCATAAGTTCTACTTTAGGATACGAGGCTATCGCTAGAGGGATCAAAACCTGCATTGTAACATGTAATAATTTTATAGGTCCTAAATTTAAAAATCAAATCCAAATAGGAAATACATTTCTTGATAAGCAAAGTGAGTTCTACGTCTCACATTGTGATGGTAGAAAATTAAATAAAACTTTTTTTAATTTGCTTAAATTGAGTAATTCTAAATATAGAGAAATAAACAACTCAAAAGAATTTATGGAATACGATGCAAAAAACTCCAAACTAAGTTTAACTATTAAAAATATACTAAACAATTAATACAAGTTTTTATTTTGTAAAAAGTACCTTAATTATCAACATTATAAGCAAAATTTACGTATTATATTTAAATTATCACAAAGTTGACAAAGTATTAAAATATCTGCATAAAATGATTTAAAATTTATTGAGATATAACAATCTACTAAAATCTCCACTACGTTGACTCAAGAACTTGAATCTAAATTTAAAATTGTGGCAAACAAGACACAGAAAGAATAGAAAGATATCGTCAAATGAATCATAGATATTTAATAACAGGAGTTGCAGGCTTTATAGGATTTCATTTGGCCTATAAACTTTTAAAACAAAAAAAAATTGTAATTGGAATTGATAATCTTAATACTTATTATGACGTAGAATTAAAAAAATCAAGACTCAATATACTAAAAAAGTTTTCAACTTTTAAATTTTACAAAATTGATATTTGCAACGCTGAAAAACTAAATAATTTATTTTTAAAAAATAAATTTAAGAAGGTTTATCATTTGGCTGCGCAAGCAGGTGTTCGTTATTCTTTAGAGCAGCCAAGAGAGTACATTAAAAGTAATATTAATGGTTTCTTCAATATTTTAGAAGTTTGTAAAGATTTTAAATCTTATTTAATATATGCGAGTTCCAGTAGTGTTTATGGTGCAAGTGAAAAATTTCCGTTTTCTGAGAAAGATTACTGCTCACATCCAATTCAACTATATGCGGCTACCAAGAGATCAAATGAATTAATGGCACATTCATACAGTGCTTTATACAATTTGCCAACTTCTGGAATTAGATTTTTCACTGTTTATGGACCTTGGGGCAGACCAGATCAGGCTCTATTTCTTTTTACAAAAAATATTTTGAATAATAAAAAAATTAACTTATTTAATAGAGGAAAACACTCTAGAGATTTTACTTACATTGATGATATTATCGACGGTATTATTAAGATTGGAAACAAAATTCCAAAAAAGAATTCTTCATGGAAAGCAAAAAATCCCATTCCATCTTCATCAAAATTTCCATTTGAAATATATAATATTGCAAGTAATAAAAATATTAAATTAACAAAGTATGTATCTATAATTGAGAAATATTTAGGAAAAAAAGCATTAGTTAATAAAATGCCTCTACAGAAAGGTGATGTAATAAATGTTTCATCCAATATAAGTAAAATTTCAAATAAGCTTAAATACAAACCAAAGACCAATGTTGAGTCCGGAGTGATAAAATTTATTGATTGGTATCTAGATTATTATAAAGTGAAATGATTCAATTTAAGGTAACTAAAAAGTTTTTTAATATATTTACAAAACAAGAAAAACTATTATTTTTTTTTCTGATTTTTAGTCAATTAATAGCAAGCTCATTAGAAATAATAAGTATTGGGTCTTTATTACCAGTATTCAAGTCAATAACTGACCCAAAATGGAATGAAACATACTTTGGATTTTTAAGTGAAGAATACAGAATTTATTACATATTTGTAATAGTTATGGTCATTTTTATAATCAAAAATATTTTTTTACTTCTGATAACTTATTTTTCTGGAAAATTTAGAAATAAAGTTACAGTAAGAATTATAAATCAAATATATAGCAATTATTTAAATAAAAATTATCAATTTCATATTGAAAATAACTCATCTTTATTATTGCGAAATATGCAATATGCAGACTCGGTAGATTCAATTATAATGAGAATTGTAAATTTCTTTGCAGATTTAATATTACTAGTACTGGCTTTACAGCTGGTACTTTTAGTAAATTTAAAAATTACCTTAATAACAGTATTGGCTATAACTGTATTATTGGTTTTTTATTCTTTAATAACAAGGGCTAATATTGAGAAATATGGTAAGGAAGACGTTAATTATAACACATCCTTTTTAAAGAATATGATGGAGGGAATCCAGTCATACAAGGAGATACTATTATTAGGTAAACAAAAATTTTTTACAAACAGAAATAAAATTTATAAGCAACAGGCCCTAAGATATAAATTAAGATTTGCTATGGTTGAACACATACCAAAGTATTTAATAGAAATCATTATAGTAACTTTGGTTTTAATTGGGTCTGCATTTATTTTGCGTGATAAAGGAATTAATTTAAATGAATTACTTCCATTTTTAGGAATTCTTTTTATTGGAGTAATTAAAATAATGCCAAATATACTAAGGGTATTTAATTCACATCAGCAATTTAAATATCTGATACCTCAAACAGACATAATATATAATAGTCTTGTGCAGGTTCAGGACTCAACTCATTATAATTTACCCAAAGATAACAACGAAAAAATTTCATTTAATTCAAAAATTGAATTAAAAAATATTAATTTTAATTATAAAGATAACAAGATTTTAAAAGATTTAAACTTAGAGATTAAAAAAAATTCTATAATAGCCATTCAAGGATCAAGTGGATCTGGGAAAACAACTTTTTTAAATATTTTAACTGGATTGTTGTCTCCTTATAGTGGATCTGTTTTGATTGATGAAGAAAAAGTAAGTCTAAGTAATCTTAATTGGCAAAAAAATATTGGTTATTTGAGTCAAAATACTCATTTACTTGATGACACAATAAAAGCCAATATTGCATTTGGAGAGAGTCCAATTGATATAAATATGAATTTAATCAAAGAATGTATTGAAAAATCTGAATTAGGTAATTTTATTGAAAACTTGCCAAAAAAATTAGATACAATTGTTGGTGAAAAAGGGGCAAAAATTTCTGGTGGACAAGCACAAAGAATAGGTTTGGCTAGAGCATTTTATAATAACCCAAAACTATTAATTTTAGATGAACCTACTAATTCGTTAGATCATGATAATGAAATAAAAATTGTAAACACATTAAGTAAATTAAAAGATAAAATCACAATAATAATTGTTAGTCACAACACTAAACCACTAGAAATTGCTGATGAAAAGTATGTATTAGAAAATGGAGAATTAGTAAAAAAATAGGCTTATATGAAAAAAAAATTATCAATTATTGGACTTGGATATGTGGGATTGCCATTAGCAATGGCATTTGAAAAACATTATAAAGTGATAGGATATGATGTTCTTAAAGATAGAATTTCACAATTAAAAATAGGAAATGATAAGAATAATGAATTTTCAAAAAAAGAAATTTTTTCATCTAAAAATTTAAAGTTGACTGATAATATTTCTGATACCAAAAATTCTGATATATTTATAATTACAGTACCAACACCAATATTTAAGAATAATTTACCCAATTTGAATTATCTTAAAAAAGCATGTCAACAAGTAGGAGAAAATATAAAGAAAAATAGTATTATCATATTTGAATCAACAGTATACCCTGGCTGTACAGAAGATTTTTGTGTTCCGATAATAGAAAAAATTTCAAAAAAAAAATATAATAAAAATTTCTTTATAGGCTATTCACCAGAAAGAATTAACGTAGGTGACAAAAAACATAACTTACAAAATATTAAAAAGATAGTAAGCGCATCAAATGTCAAGACTCTCAATATAGTTGCTAACTTATATTTAAAAATTATTATTGCTGGTGTTCATAAGTGTCAAAATCTAAAAACAGCTGAAGCCGCTAAGGCTATAGAAAATGCACAAAGAGATATAAACATAGCATTTATAAATGAGGTAGGTAATATTTTTTCAAAACTTGACATAAAGGTGAACGATGTATTAGAAGCTGCACGAACAAAATGGAATTTTTTGGACTTTAGACCTGGACTGGTTGGGGGCCATTGCATAGGTGTTGATCCGTATTATTTAACTTACTGTGCTAAAAAAGCTGGCTTAAACCCAAAGGTCATAAATGCAGGTAGAAATACAAATGACGGCATGTCCAAAGAGTTATCAAACATATTTTTTGATAAATTGAAGAATGATTTTGGAAAAAAAAATATTAATATTTTAATACTTGGTTTATCTTTTAAAGAAAATACTAATGATATTAGAAACTCAAAAGTATTTGATTTGGCAAAAAATTTAAAAAAAAAAGGTTGTAATGTGGATATTTATGATCCACTCATAGAAGAAAATTTAACCAATGATCATTTTAAACTTGTTGATATGCTACAACTTAAAGATAAATATCATGGAATTTTCTTAGCTGTTGCACACAAAAAGATTATTAAAGATTTAGATAAAATACTTAAATTAATTTATAAAAAATCAATTATATTTGACTTAAAAGATACGCTAGCTGCTCTAAAGCTAAAAAATAAAAATATTTATAGATTTTAGTGTTTGTGAAAAAAATTTGCTTGGTAACAACATCTTTAGAAAATAGCGAGATAGAAGGTAAAAATATATATCTTGGAAACTGGTGTAAAAATGAAGATTATATAATCAGAGATCAAACTGTAGTGCCTTATCATTGGGATGATAGAGAAAAACTAGAAAAAGATAGTATATATATTAACGAATTGTATGAAAAAATTTTAACTGAATTAAGCATACTATTAAATGTCACACATAAAAAAAATTATACCAAGAGGTATTGGCGGGCAGTTATAGGTTATTGGCTTTTTCTTTTTTTATCATCTTTATTTGACAAGTGGGAATCAATTAATAATGCTTTTACATTATTTGATGAAATTAATTATACTAAAACTTTTAAATCTTTAAATAAGCAACATCCAATTAGTAAAACAACAAAAGAATATGTTAGCTTATGTTCAGATACAAAATGGAATCATTTAATTTTTTCAGAAATAATAACTTTTCTACAAAACAAAAAAAAGATTAATATAGAAAAGAAACAAGGTTTTTACACAGAAGATAATATTCCTTATTATAGAAAAAACTATAAAAACAAATTTAAAAAAAAGACTATTAGTATCTACAACAGATTAACAGCATTTATTAGAAAATCTAATAAAGTAGTTATTTATAAATCTTACACAGGTCTATTAAATGAATTAAGATTAAACCTTTTATTTAATCAGCTACCAATTTTTTTTAACAATCAAAGTTTTAATTCTAAAACAGAACATGATTTAAGAAATAGTTTAAAATTAAATATTAATATTTCAAATTATTTTGAAGAATTTATTAAAGATTTTATTTTTAAGCATATCCCAAAAGAGTTTATTGAGGATTATAAAAGTATAGATTCTTATCTAGAAGATTTAAATCTACCAGATAATCCAAAAGTTATTTTATCTTCAACGATTTATTTAAAAGAAAATATTTTTTCTAGATATGTTGCTCAAAAAAAAGAACTAGGAGCAAAACTAGTTTATTGTCAACATGGTGGGGTATATGGACATGCAAAATACACATGGGTTGAAGATCATGAAATCACATTATCTGATGAATATTTAAGCTGGGGATGGACTAATAAAAATAATAAAAAAATAAAGAAATTTGGAATAATAAAAGATATTGATAAATTTAATTTCAAAAAATGTAATAAAATTTACTCTGCAGCTTATTTTCTTAGGTCAAGACCAAGGTTTGTGCATCGTATTGAAAGCACTGTAGGAAGCAATCAAATGTCAAAATATTATCTAAATTGTCTAAGTTTTTTTAAACATAAAGAAAAAATAAATATGAAACTAAAAATTACACCTAGATTCCATGAGGCAATGTATGAATGGAATCACATAGAAATATGGGATAAAAAATTTGATCCTATAATAGAAAAAAAATTCACCTATGATGAAAAATTAAATGAAGTGTACAAAAACTACGATATAATAATATATTCATATATTGGAACAGGGTTTTTGGAGTCTTTAGCGGTAGATAAACCATTTATACTTATATCATCATTAAAAGATTGGCCTTTAAGAGCAGATGCTATTAAAGATTTTAATAATTTGAAAAAAGCAAAAATTTTTTTTGATAACAATGAGGATGCACTTGAGCACTTAAATTCAATTGTTGACAATCCTCTAAATTGGTGGGATAGCGACCTTACTAAAAAAATTAAAAACGGTTTCAAAGAAAAATATGCAAAAAAATTAACTAATCAAACAAAAATTATAGAATTAAAAAGAATTTTAAATAAATACATTTAACCTATGAAACTCAATATATTAGCTGTCATATTAGCAAGAGGAGGATCTAAAGGAATACCAAAAAAAAATATAATTAATATTTCAGGCCACCCATTAATTAGCTATTCAATAGAAGCAGCAAAAAATTCAAAATTTATAAATGATTTGGTAGTTTCTACTGATGATAAAAACATAGCAACAGTTGCAAAAAGATATGGTGCAAAAATACCATTTATTAGATCAAAAAATTTAGCCCAGGACAAAACACCTTCAGTTGATGCCCTATATGATTGTGTTTTAAAAACTGAAAATTTTTACAAAAAGAAATATGATTATGTAGTTGAGCTTCCTTGTGTGAGTCCGTTAAGAGATCACAATGATATAGATGAAGCATTAAATATTTTAATTAAACAAAAATACGACTCTGTAATTAGCTACGTAAATACAGGAGAAAAACATCCAACAAGATTAAAACGAATAAACAATAATAAAGCAACAAATTTTTGTGAAGATTATCCAGAACCTGATGTGGGATCAAGGAGGCAAGATTTTGAGGCTTGTTATATTAGAAATGGTGCTATTTATTCCATGACAAGAAATTGTATAATAAAAAGAAAAAGTAGAAACGGAAAAAATTCTTATCCATATATAATGAGTTCTAACAAATCTATTAATATAGATGAAAAATTTGACTTAAAATTAGCTTCGTTACTGATTGAAAGTGGAGAATGTGTAAATAAACCTAAATTAGTAAAAAAAATACGTAATATAAAAAGTATCAAAAATTATTCCAGATATAACCTATTAATTACGGCACCTTTTGAATTTTTATTAGAAGAAAGAAAAAAATTAGAAAAAAAATTCAATTGTAATTTTTCAGATGATCTAAATAAAGAAAATGTAATTAAAAATTTAACGAATTGTGATGCATGGTTATGTCAGCCTAGTCCAGAATATAAGATCAACAAAATTATATTAAAAAAAGCTCTACTTCTTAAAACTATAATTACTCCATCGACAGGAACGACTCATATTGATTTAAATTACTGTAAAAAAAGAAACATCAAAGTAATACCGATCACAGTATTAGATGATTTCAAAAAAATTACCGCTTCTTCTGAATATACTTTTATGATGGGTCTTTTGTCTCAAAGAAAAATTTTTGAATCAATAAGACTTACCAAACAAGGTTATTGGAGAGATGTGGAAAAAGACTTAAGAGGGTTTGAATTGAGTGATAAAAAAGTTGCTATAATAGGATTTGGTAGAATTGGAAAAAATTTATTAAAATATTCGTTGGCGTTCAATGCAAAGCCTTTAGTTTACGACCCTTATACTAGTAATAAAAGTAAATATCTTAAAAAAGATTTGTCAAATGTTATTAGTACAGCAGACTTAGTGTTTATTTGTATTTCATTTTCAAAAAAGAATATAGATTTTGTTAATAAAAATTTTATATCTAAAATGAAAAATGTCCCAGCTTTAATTAATACCTCCAGGGGGGAGGTTATCAATGAATTAGATTTGATAAGAGCTCTTAAAACAAAAAAAATCAGATCAGCGTATGTCGATGTAGTAAAAAATGAACAAAAACTGAAATATAAAAAAAACCTTTTAATTAATTATTCTAGAAATAATAAAAATTTAATCGTAACACCTCATATTGCCGGATTAACATTCGACTCTGAAAAAAAGGCTGCTAATATATGTATTAAAAATTTATCAAATTTCTTTAAGGTCAATGATAATAAAAAAAAATAGTACTTATTGCCCAGATATTTCAATAATTGTTTGTTCTTATAATCATGCAAAATGGGTAGAAAGATGTCTAAGAAGTCTTTTACATCAAGATTTTATAAAAAAAGAAGA
>MDTF01017181.1_pt1 | contig 13373 bp, 10 predicted proteins | sample 811191 | NCBI WGS metagenome assembly MDTF01 (sample SAMN05326649, study PRJNA326480) | marine metagenome | isolation source: seawater | place: Southern Ocean | collected 2011
CAACTCAATGATAGAATGAAATCTTGGTTATTGAAATAAATATAAATAGAAACCAAGCTAAAATCATATGGCAAAACTAAAACAGTTTTTATTGAAGGTCATATTAATTTTTTTTAGAATAAAGTAAATGAAGCTTTTACTAAAACTTTTTTCTTTAAAACTACTAACCTCCTTATTAGGGCTTGGATATTCAATACTTCAAGTTCGGTATTTTGGTGCTTCTAGAACTATTGAAATTTATTTTGCAGCTCAGAGTTTAATTTATTTAGTAACTTCTTTAACGCAGAGTGGGCAATTGGCCGAAATATTTTTACCAGAGTTTCATAAATTAAATGCGATTAAAAGCGGGCTAGGGTTTAAAGCATTAAATATTGTAATAAATAGGATGTTTTTATGGGGGACTTTAATAATTGCTATTGTATTCATTTTCACTCCCTTTTTTATTAATTTATTGGTGCCTGGCTTTTCGAATGAAGATAAAGAACAGGCAATTTTAATGTTTAGAATTTTATTGCCCTATTTGTTTTTGCAAATTAATAATTCGTTTTTTATAACGGTTTTAAATGCAGAGGAAAAGTACGGAAGAGCGGAATTATTAGGAGTTACAAATACGATTGTAAATATTTTAAGTTTGGTGTTTTTATATCAATATATAGGTGTTTGGGCATTGGTTATTTCATTATTGTCAGGAAAGTTTATCGAATTTATCTTTTATACCATACAGTTATATAAAATTGGATTTAGATATAGTTTTTTACTGTCTATACCAGAATTTAACCATACTTCGTTTTTTAAAACCATGCAAAGTACCTTTATGTACGTTGGTGCCACCCAAGTTTATAGTATTGTTTTAACGGCAAGTATTTCATTTTTACCAGAAGGTACTTTTGCCATATTTAAATATGTTCAAAACTTGGTAAATAAAATAAAAGGCTTGTTTATTCAACCTTTTTTAACCATATTTTTCACTCAATATTCTAAATTATTACAAAAATCTAAGAAAGTTGTTTACGAGTTTAATAAAAATATAAGGAGTATTACTAATGTGAATGTAATAATTATAATTGGGGCTATATTAATGGGCGATTTTATTATAGATTTAATTTGGGGAAGTAAAAATTTTGATATTAAAGATGTAGAATTGGCATATTTGTTTTTATTATTCAATATTGGTTCTGTTTTAATAAGTAGTATTGGTGGTGTTTATAGAAAAATGGCAGTGGCACAGGGAAAAGGGAAAAGATTGTACTTGTTTTGGGTGGTAGCTCAATTATTATCTGCTGTTTTCACCTATGTATTAATAAGTAATTTTAAAATAAACGGATTGTTTTTTATTATTCCATTAAATACCTTTTTAATGGGACTAACTAGTTATATGATTTATAATAAAACTAAGAATTCGATTTATTATAATTTTGTCAATAAAGGGAATATAATAGGTTTGGGATTAATTGCTTTAGCATTTTTACTTAAATATTTTTCGTTAAATTTTTATGTTATTGATAATAAGATAAGCCTTATTCTATTTTTAATTTTCAGCACATTAATTTTAACTTTATACCCTATGTTTTCAACCTATAAATTATTAAAAAATGAAAAGTTTATTAACTAGAACATACTCAATTTTAGTTGCATTTGTGGATTATATTATTAAAGAATTGTTGATGTTTGTACCTTTTCATTTCATTAGAAAAAGTATCATTAAACTAAAATTTAAAAGCGTTGGAAAAAACACTAATTTTTTAATTGGTGTTGAGTTTCGTAAACCAAGTAATATATCGATAGGTAATAATTCTGTAATTAATAAGAAAGTGCTTCTTGATGGTCGTGGTGGATCGTTAATTATTGGTAATAATGTTGATATTGCTCAAGAAACTAACATTTGGACCTTAGAACATGATGTGCATGATGATTATCATAAAGATGTTGGGGACAATGTTATTATTGAAGATTATGTTTGGATAGCCTCTAGAGTTACAATTTTGCCTGGAGTAAGGATTGGTAGAGGTGCTGTGGTAGCATCTAACAGCGTTGTAACTAAAGATATTGAAGCTATGACTATTGTTGGTGGTATTCCAGCAAAAAAAATTGGAGTTAGAAAAAGTAATCTACTTTATAAATTAAATTATAAACCTTGGTTTAAGTAAATGAAAGAGTTGAATATTGCATGTCTGCCTGTTGCAGGAATAAAAAATCCTTATCAGTATCTAATGATAAAAGGTTTGAATGAATGTGAACGCATTAATGCATTTAATGGTGTGGATGATCGCTTTTTTGGAATATTCAGAACACTGCTAAAATATAAATTAAGTTATATTCATTTTGATTGGATTCAAAATTACTACATACGTCGTAGGCTATGGATGACTCTTATTTTACTTCCAGTTTTCCTTTTTCAATTACTCTATATTAGAGTTTTTACGAAAACAAAAATAGTCTGGACATTACATAATATTATGCCACATAATGCGGAACATTTATTGTTTAATAAATGGGTACGACACTTTTTCGCGAAACAATGTAAATGGATTCGAGTTTTTTCTGAAGATTCAATCCAAAAAGCAAGTAAGGAATTAAACATTCCTATAAATAAATTTATAGTTGTACCTGAAGGAGATTATACATTTTTTTATGAAAATAATATTACACAAAAACAAGCAAGACAACAACTAAAGATTAATGATTTAAAAAAAGTTTTTCTTTACCTAGGCTTTATTAAACCTTATAAAGGCTTGGAAAAATTAATTAAGGAGTTTTCAAAATTAGAAGATAAAGAAATTTGTTTAATCATTGCAGGAGAAGGAATAAATAAAAAATATACAGAACTATTAAAAAGACAAATTTGTGAACTAAATGACCAAAGAATAAAACTGACAGCTACTTTTATCCCATTGAATGATTTACAAACCTACTATAATGCTGCAGATTTAGTAGTTTTACCTTTTGATAAAGTTGAAAACTCTGGCTCTGCTATTATGGCAATGGGATTTAAGAAACCTATTATTGCTCCAAAAATGGGTGCTTTAAAAAATAGGTTAAAACAACAAGATCTTTTATTGTATGACTTTCTAGATAACGGGCTGAAAAATGCCTTGCAGTTAGAGAAAAATGACCTTGAAGAACTGGGAAAACAAAACTTTCTAGCGTTGCAAAATAATAATTGGGAAGATTACACAAAATATTTTTAAAAAAAATGATAGCTTTTACACACATTCCAAAAACTGCAGGAACTACATTAAATTATATTTTTCAGAAAAATTTTGGAGGAAATTTAATTAGTGTTATTCACAGAAAGGGCTCTAATTATACTTATAGTGCTTTAAAAAATGATAGTATTTTATACAAACATGCCAATTGTATATCTGGTCATTCTTTAAAACCATTTATTGATTACAAAGAGTATAATTCAAAATTAGAATGGATTACTTTTTTAAGAGACCCAATAAAAAGGTTTGTTTCTCAATATATTCACCAGCAAACGGGTAATTTGTCTAATTATAAAATGGGTGTTGAAGAATGGGCAGCTAAATATGCTAGAAGTAATTGGCAAGTAAAATGGATTGCTGGTGAAGAAGACTTAGAAGCAGCGAAACAAATTATAAATGAAAGATTTAAGTTTATTGGTATTACTGAAAAATTTGATGAGTCATTAGAAATACTATCTTCTGTTTTTAATCTAGATGTATCTTACTCTAAACCAAAAATGGTTGTAAGAGATAATGAATTAAAAAATAGCTTGTTATTGGATAAAAAACATTCATTATTTGAAGAACAAAACGAATTAGATATAAAATTATATAACTATGTTCTTGAAAAATATTACCCCAATCAACTAGAATTATTAAATAAAAAAAGAGAGCCATTTTTCTTGAGTAAAGGAGAAGAGACTATAAACTTACTTATGTACAAAGCAAAGCGAAATTTAATTTATAGACCTTTTGCACATTTTACAAAATAATTTATGCAGTTAAAAGAAATAAAACCATTATTAAAAGACATAAACTTAAGGCTATTATTTGTTAATATGATATTGGTCTTAATTGGCTATGGGTCTAAACGAGTTTTTGGGGGTGGAGTTTTTGAGGCGATTCAAGTTGTGAAAAATTTAGTTTTGTTGATTTCGATAATGGTTGTATTATTTTCAAACAGCTTATCTGCTAATAGAATATTGAATTCAAAGAAAATGTATTTTCTAATATTTGCTGTTATAATGGGTGCTATACTTGGCGAAAATTCTTTTGCTCCTTTAAAAAAGGTTTTTACTTTTGTATTTCCATTTTTATACATTATTTATTGTGTAAATTATTTATTAAGATACGGAGCCTATAAACTTTTAGTAGCTTTATCATTAATTATTATGTTGTCGTATAGCATTGTGCCTATATATTATCTGTTTTTTGGTGCAGATTTAAGTGGTTCACAGATTTATGGAGAAATAGAAGGAGAGGCCTTCGTTTCTAACCATTATGGTTGGTCTTCTATAATATTTCTCTTAAGTGCAGTGACTGTTTTAAAGCAGTTGGTTTTTAAAAAAACATATAGAAATATAATTATTCTTTTTCTTTTTTTCTCTTTTTTTCTCTTACTGGTTAGCGCTACTCGATCTGCATTATTAGCTTTTGTTTTGGCATTTCTATTTTTCATTTTTAAAGAAACACACGTAGCTTTTTATAAAAAAATATTGCTATCTACCTTTTCACTTTTTTTTATTGGTTTTATTGCTACACGAGAAAACTCTGTATTTGATTTTATTAAACAAAAATCTATAAGTCAATTAGATAGTGGCGTAGAGGGTAGATTAGATGCCTTTTTAGTGACAATTGATTATCTTGAGACAACACCTACAAAGTGGCTTTATGGTATTGGGATGTTTAATTCTAAAGTATTAGAAAAGGGAGGAGCTATTTTAAAAGGGTATCATAATTCTTATTTTGAGATATTATTTGGTGTTGGGATTATTGTTTTTGTTATATTTCTAGCGTTTATGTTTTTTAGGCCTTTTAAAGTATTTTGGAAAAGAACAGGACAATACTCTTTGTTATTTTTTCCCTTGGCAATAATTCCTTTTTTTGAGAGTGATATAACTGCTGGTCAATTTTTATTTTTCCCTTGGTTTGCCTATATGATACTTTTAAATTCTAAGGAGCTAAATACAAAGTATAAACCTAAATTATTAAAATGAAAAACATCCTTTTTTCTACCACTCATTTTAATACTGTTGAAAATGGACCTGCTTTTTTTGCCAATTTACTCTTTGAAAAGACAAAGACAAGTAATGAAATTGACTTAAGAATCTTAACAGAAGATGTAGGTAATGACTCTAAAAAAATATATAAGTTAAAATTACAGCAGAATATATTTAATCGTTTTTTTTATCAATTTTTTAGAATTAGAAAATATCACAGTAAATCTGTGGCAATTACAAAGCGTTTTAAATTTGACATACTCGTTTATAATAATGCATTCACAGGCGTTTTAAGTACTATGTCTAATTTATGTCCAGTTGTTGTAATGATAAATGATTATAATAGGATAGATTTTATTGCTTCTAAATTTGAGCTATCTAAAAAGTATTTTAAAAACTTGTTGTTATTTAAATTAGAGAAAACAGCTGCTATCAATGCGAATACTGTTGTTGTAAACTCTATTTTTTTAAAGGATACAATTCACGAGCTGTATGGTATTCCAAAAATAAAAATCAAGGTTTTATATAAAGGGATAGACATTGGAAAATATCAATTTAGGTTAAGAGATAAATTTCCTCCAAAAATTAATATACTATTTGTTAAGGGTGGTTATGAAAATGGTGGTTTTCATGATTTAATAGATGCTATTTCTAGTTTGAAAAATAGCTCAATTAAAATCACAATTATTGGCCCAAGAGAAATAGACATACCTTTATTAGAAAAATATATTAAAGAAAAAGGAATAAAAAGTTTTGAACTATTTGGTCCAACAAAACCTGAACTATTAAAAAAATACTTTAATAAAGCAGATATATTTTGTGTTCCTTCTCATAAAGAAGCGTTAGGGGTTGCTAATATGGAAGCCCTAGCGTGTGGAATTCCTGTTATTTCTACAAATGTTGGGGGTATACCAGAGGTATTAGATTATGGAAAGTGTGGTTGGCTAATAGAAGCTAAAAACTCTATTCAATTAGCAGAAGCTATAAATGAGTGTATTAATAATCCAAGAAAAAGAGTCGAAAAAAGCAAGTATGGTTATAATTATGTTCAAAAATTTAATTCTAAAAATCTAATTAATAATTTTATAGATATAATAGATGTTTTATAATAATTGGACATGAAAAAAATTTTATATATATCTACAAACGATGGTTCTGACATGCGAATCAACAAAGAAGTTAAAAGCTTAAGCCAATGTGCGAAAATATACTTTTTAGGTGTAGGATCTTATGGGGTAAATAATTATGCAAAGAAATATTGTGAAGAATTTCATCTAGTACAAGAAAAAAGAAACTCATTAAAAGCAATAATAAAACATGTATTTAAATTTTTACAATGGAATAAAGCATATAATTTTAATTCTATTCATATAATTAATGAACAATTAATGTTGTTTTTTTATCCTTTTTTATTTAATGAATATGTAGTATTAGATTTATTTGATTCTTTTTTTATGAAAATAAATAAACCTGGTGATAAATTAAAGATTATTAAACAATTGGTTTATGCTCCTATCAATTATATTTTTGTAACAGATAATAATAGAAAAGAATTAATGCCTAGTTTTTTAAGGAATAAATTAGGTGTTTTAGAGAATTATCCAAATGAATACAAAGGATTAACCAAAAAAGAGAATAAAGAACTTACTATTTTTTACAATGGTTCTATGAGTTATTCTAGAGGTACTGAAATTTTATTAAAACTAACTGAGAAATTTCAAGATATAAAAGTTATAATGGCTGGGTGGTTGTCGGACGAGGCAACAATAAATTTTTCTAAAACACCAAATGTAAATTACAGAGGAATAATTACTCAAGAAGAGGCAACTAAAATTGCTGCAATAGAGTCAGATTATATTATGTGTTGTTATGAACCAAACAATCAAAATAATATAAATGCAAGTCCAAATAAAATATTTGATGCAATTCAGACTAATACCCCAGTTATTATCAATAAAGAGGTAAATGTTGCCGATTTTGTGTACAAAGAAGGTTTAGGTGTTATTATAGACTCTTTTTATGATTTTGATATCAACCTAGTAGCAAACAACTTAATTAACTATAGGAACACTTTTGTTTTTGATGAAAAAAGCAAGAAAAAATATTCTTGGGAAAATATTGAATCAAAATTATTGAAAGAACACAAATTATTTTAAATTTATGAGACAGATTATACAAGACCTGAAAAACGGTAATACAATTTTAGAAGAAGTTCCAGTTCCAAGAGTCAAATCTGGTAGTTTATTAATTAAAACTACAAGAAGTCTAGTTTCCTTAGGTACTGAACGAATGCTAGTGGATTTTGGGAAAGCGAATCTTTTACAAAAAGCAAAGCAGCAACCAGATAAGGTTAAAATGGTGTTAGATAAAGTAAAGACAGATGGTTTACGTCCAACCGTGGAGGCAGTTTTTAACAAATTAGGCCAACCATTAGCCTTAGGATACTGCAATGTAGGTAAAGTTATAGCTGTTGGTAAAGGAGTTCAAGAATTCTCTGTAGGAGATCGTGTAGCTTCAAATGGAAACCATGCAGAGTTTGTTTCTGTACCTAAAAATTTAGCTGCGAAAATTCCGGAAAATGTTTCTGATGAAGATGCAACTTTCACTGTTATAGGTTCTATTGGTCTTCAGGGAATTCGTTTATTAAATCCAACATTTGGAGAAACAGTTGTTGTTGTCGGTTTAGGATTAATCGGCTTGGTCACTGCTGAATTATTAATAGCTAACGGTTGTAATGTAATTGGTTTTGATTTTGACAATAAAAAAATCAGAATAGCCAAAGAAAAAGGTATCACTGCCATCAACCCATCAGAAGGAACGGACCAAGTAAAGTTTGTTGAGTCTATAACTGGTGGTGTTGGAGCAGATGGAGTAATTATTACGGCTTCAAATAAAAGTAATGAAATTATTTCTCAGTCTGCAAGAATGTGTCGTAAAAGGGGGCGTGTTGTTCTTGTAGGAGTTATTGGATTGGATATAAGTAGAGCAGATTTCTTTGAAAAAGAAATTACATTCCAAGTTTCTTGTTCTTACGGACCTGGAAGATATGATGATAATTACGAGCAGAAAGGGCAAGACTATCCAATCGGATTCGTGCGTTGGACAGAAAAAAGAAATTTTGAAGCAGTTTTAAATGCAATTTCAAAAAAAAAATTAGACGTTCAACCATTAATTACTGACAGAATTCCATTATCAGAATACCAAAAGATTTATAGTGATATGGGTAATTCTAAATCTATTGCTGCTATTTTAGAATATCCTTCGGTTACTCAAATAGTTTCTTCTATAAAAATCAATCAAAAATCATATGAGGGTAAAAAAGGAGTGATTGGTATTATAGGAGCAGGAAATTTTACAAGCTCTACGTTGATGCCAAATTTGAAGAAAGTAAAAGCTGATGTAAAATATATTGCTAGTTCTGGTGGGTTGTCATCCACAATTATGGCTAAGAAATACGGAATTACAAATTCTACAACAAACTATCTAGAAATATTAGCAGATGAAAATGTTGATTTGGTTCTTATTACTACACAACACAATACACATGCTAGAATGGTTGCAGAAATAGCCAATGCAGGAAAAAGTGTTTTTGTGGAAAAACCACTAGCCTTATCAGAAAAAGAATTGTCTGAAGTTTTAGAAAGTTACCAGAAAAATAACATCAATATCTCTGTAGGTTTTAATAGAAGATTTGCACCTCTTACAATTCAAATGAAAAAAGCATTGGGTAATGATGAAACTCCTCTAAATATCATTGCAACGATGAATGCAGGTTTTATTCCTAAAGATGTTTGGGTACACGATATGCAAGTTGGTGGCGGAAGAATTATTGGTGAAGCCTGTCATTATATCGATTTGTGTTCTTATTTAGCAGGATCAAAAGTTAATACTGTATGTATGAATGCGATGGGTAAAAACCCAGCATTAGATACAGATAATGCGAGTATTTTATTGAAATATGAGAATGGGTCAACAGCAGTTATCAATTACTTTGCTAACGGAAGTAAATCCTATTCAAAAGAAAGGGTAGAAGTCTATTCGCAAGAAAGAACGATGGTTATGGACAATTGGAGGAAATTAAAATTCCATGGATTTAAAGGAGCTAACAATTCTTCAGGGAAACAAGACAAAGGACATTTTAATCAATTTCAAAAATTAATAGACCAACATAAAAAAGGAGGAGAACCTATCATTCCATTCGATTCGATAGTAAATACAACTAAAGCCTCTTTTGCTGCAATTGCCTCACTGAAAGAAGGGAAATGGATTTCAATAGAATAAAATTAATATTTCATACAGTTAAGTATCTTCGGTTTGAACAAATCGCTTACAGAGTATTATATGCTTTAAGGAAAAGATTTGTAAATAAAGAATATACTCAAGAGTTAAAAGGCACGATTCTACCTTTACAATGGTCTAACATCATTGAAAAATCCACAAGTTGTTTAAAGAAATTTGAATTTCGATTTTTGAATATCACACATGCGTTTGAAGAGACAGTTGATTGGAATTACAATCAATATGGAAAACTGTGGACATATAACTTAAACTATTTCGACTTCTTAAATCAATCTTCTATAGAACAGTCAGAGGCACTACTATTGATGAGAGATTATGTAGATAGGACAGATGAATTAAAAGACGGTTTAGAACCTTATCCAATATCACTTCGTTGTATTAATTGGATTAAATATCTATCGAAAGAAAATATTCAAGACCATCTAATTAACAAATCATTGTACAACCAATATTTGAGATTGTTAGATAGTTTAGAATATCATCTTCTAGGAAATCATCTTTTAGAAAATGGGCTTTCACTATTGTTTGGGGCTTATTATTTTAAAGATGATGTTTTGTATTTAAAAGCTAAAAACATCATTGAAGAGCAGATGGAAGAGCAAATTTTAGAAGATGGAGCTCATTTTGAACTTTCTCCAATGTATCATCAAATTATTCTGGATAGAGTTTTAGATTGTATCTGTTTAGTTAAGGATAATCCTTGGAAAGAGAATTATGCGCTACTAACTCTGATGAATTTAAAGGCAACCGAAATGTTGAGTTGGTTAAATGAAGTTACTTTCAAAGATGATATCATTCCAATGGTAAACGATAGTGCATTCGGAATTGCTCCTGATACATCTTCTTTGCTAGACTATGGAGAGAATTTAAAAATATTTCCTCGAAAAGTACAACTCTCAGCTTCTGGATATCGTAAATTCACAAATGACACTTATGAATTTTTTACTGATGTTGGAGAGGTTGGACCAACATATCAACCTGGACACGCACATGCTGATACTTTTAACTTTGTTTTAAATACAGATAAACCTATCATTGTAGATCCAGGGTTGTCTACATATAATATGGGAGAGATAAGAGAAAAAGAGAGATCTACCATATATCATAATACGGTTACTATTAATGCTGTAAACTCTTCTAAAGTTTGGGCAGGATTTAGAGTAGCTGATAGGGCAAATGTTACCATTGAAAAAGATGAAAAGAACGAATTAATTGCATCACACAATGGTTATAAAGGCAAAGGAATTAAACATACAAGAAGTTTTAAGGTCGATTTGTCAGAAATTCACATCAAAGATTCCATTAATAAAGATAGTGAAGCACAAGCTCATTTCCATTTTCATCCAGATTGCCAATTGAAAGTGAATTCATCAAAAAATGAAATACAAGTTGACAATATTACAATTACTTTTGACGTTTGTAATGAATTACAAAGAAGTCTTTATCAATATGCTCATGGATATAATAATAGACTAGAAGCTGATAAGATTTCGGTTACATTTAGAAACTCCTTAGAAACCAAAATTAAAATAGAAGGTTAATGACCATCGTATATTTTTATCAATATTTTACGACACCAAAAGGTTCTTACGGAACTCGTGTTTATGAATTTACAAAAAAATGGGTAGAAAGAGGGCATAAAGTAATTGTGGTTACAAGTGTTTATTCGAAATCAGATATAAAAGCAACTAAATTTCTAGAAACTCAAGAAGTTGATGGAATAATAGTAAAAATTATAAATGTTACTATAGATAATAAGCAATCGTTCTTAAAAAGAATTTATACGTTTTTAGTCTATAGCTTTTTCTCCATTTTTTATGCATTTACTTTAAAATGTGATTTAGTAATTTCAAGTTCAGGACCAATTACAGTCGGAATTCCTGGATTGATAGCTAAAATCTTTAGAGGAAAGAAGTTTATCTTTGAAGTAAGAGATCTTTGGCCAGAAGGACCGATAGAATTAGGAATTCTAAAGAATAAACTCATTCAGAAAGCATCTTATGCTTTTGAAAAGATTTGCTATAAGAACTCTAGTTTAGTTGTGGCGCTTTCACCAGGGATGAAATCAAATATTACAGATAGATTTCCTGAAACGAATGTTATTTCTATAACCAACTCAGCAAATATTGAATTGTTTTCCTCACCTAAAGAAGCAATTACACACTCACAACTTGTTGGTAAAAAGTTTGCTATTTACACAGGGAATATTGGGTTGGTAAACAATTCGGAATTACTGTATAGAACAGCTAAGAGATTAAAAGAACAAGGCAGAGATGATATTGCTATTGTTTTGATTGGTGATGGACAACAAAAAGAGAAGATTATGAAAAAATCAGAAGGTTTAAATACGATTCTCTTTTTAGGATTGATGCCAAAAATTGAATTAATCAATTATGTAAAGAATGCATTGGTTTCTTTAATTCCGTTGGATGATACTCCAATGCTATCTACATCGTCACCAAATAAATTATTTGAAAGTATGGCTGCAGCAGTCCCAGTAATCCAAACAACAAATGGTTGGATTAAAGAAATGTTAGAGGAAAGCCAATCAGGATTTACAGTTAGCCCAACAAATGAAGATGAGTTGTTTGAGAAACTAATCTTTTTGGCTGATAATCAAATGGAAAGTAAAGAAATTGGGAAAAGAGGATTTGAATTTGCAAAGCGTAACTTTGATAAAAATATACTATCTGAAAGAATGATTAAAGCCATCGAAAATATTAGAAAATGAATATAAAAACAATCATCAAAAAGCATATTAACTTCAAAAACGATTTAAATACATATAATCAAAATTTATTATCGAAAATTGAAGATGAAAATATACTTGTAATAGGCGGTGCAGGTACTATAGGAGTAAGTTATATTAAACAAATATTAAGATTTAAACCCAAAAAAATAACAGTAGTAGACATTAATGAAAATGGTTTAACCGAACTAACTAGAGATTTAAGAAGCTCTAATCTGTTAGACTATAAACCTGAATATATTACTTATCCAGTTAATTTATTGAGTACCACATTTGATAAGATTTTTAATTCTGAAAACTGGCAAGTTGTTGCAAATTTTTCTGCTCATAAACATGTGCGGTCTGAAAAAGATGAAATTTCTGTAGAAGCTTTAATCAAAAATAATGTGTATGGCGCAATCAAGCTTTTAAAACTTTGTGAGCAAAACCCACCAAAATACTTTTTTAGCGTATCTACAGATAAAGCTGCTAATCCGGTAAACATTATGGGAGCTTCAAAAAGTTTAATGGAGAAATTGATTCTTTCAAAGAAAAATAATTTTAGAGTATCAACAGCTCGTTTTGCTAACGTTGCTTTTTCTAATGGAAGTTTGTTAGACGGATTTATCTATAGATTAAATAAAAAACAACCGTTGTCTTGTCCTGAAGATATCAAACGTTTTTTTGTAACACCAGAACAATCAGGTCAAATATGTTTATTAGCAACATTTTTAGGCTCTAGTGGGAATATTTTCTTTCCTAAATTAGATTTCCATAAAGATCAAATCTTTTTTAAGGATATTGCTTTAGACTTTCTAAAAGAGAACGGTTTTGAGCCAGTATTAGTTCAATCAGAAAAAGAAGCAAAAGAATTTGATTTTAATAAGAATCATAAACAATATCCAATATTTTTTTTCAAAACAGATACTTCAGGAGAAAAAACATATGAAGAATTTTATACAGAAGAAGAAGATTATGAAATTAATAAATATGATTCTCTAGGTTTTATAAAAACTCCAGATATTCAAATAACATTTGAAGAAGTAGAAGCTGATTTTGAAAGTGTGTTTAATAATCCAAATTCTCAAAAGTCAGATATTGTAACTATAATTAAAAAATATGTTCCAGATTTTATGCACATAGAGACTGGTAAACATTTAG